>ENA-OWOZ01000010-OWOZ01000010.1-bioreactor-metagenome-genome-assembly--contig:-NODE-10-length-270719-cov-9.335321_pt1 | contig 270719 bp, 252 predicted proteins | sample MGYA00238140_ERZ651804 | MGnify/ENA primary metagenome ERZ651804 (study PRJEB26910, sample SAMN07631232) | bioreactor metagenome | isolation source: Switchgrass digestor | place: USA: Dartmouth...
CTGTCAACATGCGTCCAGCCGCTTGCTTTCCAGCCGGTGTCGTCAAACTTGCCGTCGATGGTAATGGTCTCCTGAACGGGTTCGGGAGCGGGCTCTGCATCCGGATCCTGATAAACCTCAACCTCAGATACGAAGCACCAGTTCGAACCGTGATGAATGAGGAACTTAACATATCTGCCGCTGGCGTTGCCGTTTAAAACATATTTATACAGTCCGTCAGCCGCATTATCGGTGCCCGGGAAGTCGAGCGTTTTTACAGGCTCTTCAATTTTTCCGATAGATGTGAAGTTCGAGTTATCGTCGGATACGAAAACTTCAATGCTCTTCGGCTTTAAAATGCCAGGGCCTTTATATTCCTCGGTATAGACGACAAACTGAGTAAGATTTGTCTTCTTCTCGCCGAGGTCAACGACGATGTAGTTGAGCGAATTGTCCTTGTCTGCGTTGGCTCCGTTGATATTTAAGCCAACCCAGAGCTCAGGCGAATAACCGAAATCATCCATGGTCTCCGACTTAACGCCGTCGGTAAGCTGTTTATTGTCGATATCCGGGTATAAGACCTTACCAGAAGACGAATCGGTAAAAGCGCCGGTAAACTCATATGTCATTCCCCTGGCGACGTTCGTTGCTTCGGCTGATGAAACGACTATACCGAGAGGAATAATCATAAGTACTGTTAAAACAACAGCAATGATTTTTCTCATCGTAATTCTCCTTTTTTTAGATTTTTTATACGGCTGTTAGTAATAATATCACAAATAATCAATTTTGTAAATAGGAAAAATTCACATTTTGAAAAATATATTCTGAAATAATGGAATTAAGCGAAAGTATATAAACTTTCGCTTAATTCGTCAATGAAGTCTCTCAATGTTTATTTAACTCTTCTCTTTTTCAGTGAAACAAAGGTCATGCCTGCAAGCGAAGCTGCAAACAGGATAATCATTCCCGCAACACCGGCGTCGCCAACCTTTGTGCCGCCCGAGCTGGAGCCGGATGCTGCCGACGAGCTTGTCGAAGTCGGCGCGCTGCTGGTGCTGGAAGTCTGGCTGGAAGCGCTGCTGGTTGAAGAAGAGCTGCCGGGATCGCCCGGAACGTCAACCGTTTCATAGGATTCAAGCGCGAACTTCTCGATCGTGACTTTTCCGCCGCCAACGGTGAACACTTTTACGGACGAGATGGTGATGTACCCTTCTTCCTTCAGCGAGCCGGCGCTTAACGAAAGAGCGGAGAGGTCAATAGAACCTTCATAAATGCCGTCCTGCAGGTCGTCGGCGCCAATCGCGCGGCCGGGTTCTCCATCGGGAACGATGATATGCGTCAAATCGCTGATATAGTTGGTGTTGTCAAGGCACTTGGAACCTTCGCAGAACAGGATGATGTTTGCTTTTCCGTCTTCAACTTTAAACTTGTATACCAGTTTGAAATCGGAAATCTTAACCTTATGCTGATCTGCTTCCGGAATATCATAGTAAGCGAAAGGCCATAACTGCTGGCTGCCGGAAATGACAACCGCATCGCCTTCTGTAGTAACGACCGCATCTTCTGTTATGTCGTTGACAGTGATTTGATAGGTCTGCCACTTGGAAACGTCGGTTGTAATCAGCGAATAGGTTTCTTTCGGAACTTTAACGGTCGGAACGCTGGAAGTAGAACTTGAAGTAGCGGGCGCATCGCTCTGGTAAACCTCTACTTCAGATACGTGCGTCCAAGCGCCGCCGTGCGTAACCTTAAACTTAACATATCTTGCGCTTGCAGCGGTCGCGGCGGTTACGGTGTAAGCATAAATGCCGTATTCGGGTTTGCCGGCAACTTCTGCGTCAACAAACTTTGTCTCCGTTGCGGTGCCGACAGAAGTGTAATCGGTTCCGTTGCTGGAAACAAATACTTCTACGCTCTTCGGCTTGTCAACTCCGTCTGCGAACTGAGTAGCGTAAAGTACGAATTTCGTCAAAGAAGATTGAACGGAGGCAAGATCAACGGTTATGTAGTTGATAGAGATTGTTGTGTCCTTATTCCAGGTTTGAGAGTTGCATTCTGTGTTCTCGCCTTTCCAGTTCAGGCCTACCCAATGATCCTTTAAATAGGAGCAATCATCTTTTGTGCTGCCCATAATACCGTCGGTAAGCTCTTTACCGGTAGCGTCCGGATACAATACTTTGCCGCTGCCGTCAACATATTTACCGGTATAGGTATAGCTTTTTCCCTGCGCTATGTTGGTCTCCGCTGCCGAGGACAATACGCCGCAAAGAGGTATTATCATAAGAGCAGCTACGATAACAGCGATAATCTTCTTTTTCATAATACTCTCCTTTACTTCAAATTCTTATTTCTGGCTTAATAATAGCACAATATTTAAATTTTGTAAATAGGTTTGTGAATGATATTTATAGAAAATTAATATACTATTGTATATTATTCGACAAACTATTTAGCGTTCCGACCAGATATTTCTTCATCAGTAGGCAGTCCATCGAATCGATTTGCCCGTCGCCGTTAATGTCCAGCGCGTTCCAATAAACCCCTTCGACCTGATAATTGCCGAGTGAAATTCTCTTTACCATCAAATAGTCGCCGACGTCGACAATTCCGTTGCCGTTCGCGTCGCCTTTTATCAGAACCGTTTTGCTGTCCATTACCGCATCGTCGACCACCATTTTTACGACGCATCCCGTGCCGATGTATTGCGCGTCTTCCAATGCCTGTTCGTCGCTGTCCAAAACGGCGAGGTTGCCGTTTAAAAATGAGTTTTTGAACGTGAATACGTCGGTTTTTTCGCCGGCAATCAGGTATCCCGCGGCTTCGTCGATTTGAACCGGGGAATCCTGTTTGGGCAGAATCGCGGGCAGCGATACGAAATCCGCGTAATCTAATGAAATCCAGCGGTTTGTGCTTTCGCCGTAAGCGATTCTGCCCCAGCCGTTGCTGACCTGAAGCACTTTAATAACGCTTCCAAGGCTGAGCTGACCCATAATTTTGTATTTCGTGCTTGTGCCCGCCCGCACGTTCATATTGCTGTTCAGCCTGTAATAGCCTTCGCTTTTTTTCTGCGGGTTTGTATTGTCGCCGGGGTAGTCATATGGCATGTTGGCGTAACTGATTCCCGCGGCGGCATAAGCGGCAAATTCCTCCCAGGTGAACTTCTTCGTGGAAACGACGCAGGGCTGCGACACGACGCCGTCGCCGCCCGCGTTGCCGTGATAAACGGTGATGTACTGCTCGTCCATGGTGAAAATGGAAACCGAGTGCCCGCGCGAAAGGCGCACATGCGCGCCGGTTTTTGTTTTCATCAGCAGTTCTTTGACGGTGTTCGCGGTAACGGCGCCCTGCGCCAGCGAACCGACGCTGTAATAGAGACCCTGGCTGTAAGAGGGATGGTCGATAAATCCGAAGCATCGGTAGAAAACAAACCGCGCGAAGGCAAAGCACTGCGCGCCCAAAAGGTCGATTTCGCAGTCGCTCGCTTTGCCGGACGGCCAGTAGCGCATGCAGTTGCAGCCGTTGATGGAAGCGACGCAGTCGATATTGGGGTCGTAGTGACAGTCGCACGCCTGCTCGTTCTTCGAGAAAAAGGTTCCAGGCATGTATTCCGCCAGCGGCAGGGTTACGGTTCCGACGGTTACGAAAGGACCGTTGTATTCCGCCGTGGCTTTATACGATTCCGCCGCCACCGTTTTTGTGGTTTTGGTCCGGGTACTGTATGTATAGGTAAGATATTTTTCGGGGTATTCCTCGTATATCTCGGCGCTGGTCTGGTCGATTTCTATGTAATCGGGATTGGCTTTATAACACCGAAACTCGGTATCGCTGAGCGGAAGGAAGGCGCATAATTCCGTATCCGTAAAAAGCGTGCTTACCGTTCCGCTTTTGTATTTCCTGACCGAACCGTTCTCAAGGAAGTAAAGGCAGTCCGGCGTTGCATATAAATCGACGATGCCGTCTGCGCCGGCGTACAGAACCTGCTCGTCCTGCCCGGAGAGGGAAACGCTTATAATTTTGTTTTCCGAAATAAAATACAGTCGTTCGTCCGCGATGTTTAAATATCCGACCGGATTCGGATAAATCAGCACGGCGTCGTCCCTGCCGACGGTCCTGCGGTACAGCCGCATTCCGTCGTCCGGATTGGCATAATAGATAAAGTCGCCGTAATCGACGGCTGTTCCGCCGTAAACAATTCTTTCCGTGAAACGGTACGCTTCTTCCGAAGCGGCGGCAGCCGGCGTCGCGGGATGAAGCGACAGGCAGAGTATAAAGATCAGAACAGCGCTTGTTATCCTTTTCATTGAAATTCCTCCGGGGGATGGCGATAATAATTTAAAATGTATTGAAATATAGAATTGCTCAACGATTATTTTATATTAGTATAACATATCAGAAACGCTTTTTCAACAAAAAATACCATATCCCGACAGGGTTTATTTTTTAATAAAGTCTTGACAATGGTACGTTTTTATGTTATTCTACGATTCGCAGGTCATCTGGTTATGGAGAGATGTCCGAGCGGTTTAAGGAGCTGGTCTTGAAAACCAGTGACTCAGCAATGAGCCGTGGGTTCGAATCCCACTCTCTCCGCCAGACATATAAAACCGCCTGCGGAATTTACATAAAATTGAATTTCCTACGGAGAAGTACTCAAGTGGTGAAGAGGCGCCCCTGCTAAGGGTGTAGGTCAGTGATAAACTGGCGCGAGAGTTCAAATCTCTCCTTCTCCGCCAGAAAAGTCCCTGAGGATGAAATTCCTCAGGGATTTTTTATTTGCAAAGCCGATCGTATGCAAAGGAGCAGTTCGGGCAGGCAAAAACAATAAAAAAAGAGCGGCTTTAAAAGCCGCCCAAAAGGAGAATTACGCTTATGTTATTCTTCGTTGTCCCAGTTGTGCCATACGTTGGTGACGTCGTCGTTGTCTTCGAGCATATCAAGGAGTTTTTGCATTTTGACTTTCTGCTCCTCGTCCGTCAGCGTGACGTAAGTTGAAGGAATCTTGTCGGGCTCGGCAGAAATGATTTTATACCCTTTCGCCGCGACGGCTTCTTTGACGGCGTTCAAATCATTGACGTCCGTCAGCACCTCGAACACGTCGCCCTCTTTGCTGAAATCCTCCGCGCCGCTGTCGAGCGCGTCCTCCATAAACCTGTCTTCGTCAACGTCCTCGGCGTCAACGATGATGACGCCTTTGTCTTCGAATAAAAACGAAACGCAGCCGGTTGTTCCCAAATTTCCGCCGTACTTGTCAAAATAATGGCGGACGTCCGCGGTGGTGCGGTTCCGGTTGTCTGTGGTCGCCTCTACGATGATTGCGACGCCGCCGATTCCGTAGCCCTCATAGGTCACGACTTCGTATTGCTCGCCGTCGTTGCCGGAAGCTTTTTTGATGATTCTTTCAATGTTGTCGTTGGGCACGTTAAAAGACTTCGCTTTTGCGATCAGATCGCGCAGCTTGGTGTTGCTGACCGGGTCGGGGCCGAACTGTTTGACCGCCATCGAGATTTCTTTGCCGATTTTGGTGAAAATCTTCGCTTTTTGCGCGTCGGTTTTCTCTTTTTTATGCATTATATTTTTCCATTTGGAATGGCCGGACATAATGATACCTTTCTTTCGCTCAAGTTTCTAAAAAATATTATAATGAACAGATTCCGGTTTGTAAAGAAAGAAATCGGTCTAAACTTAAATTTCCTCCGTTCTCTGCATGCCCAGCAGGTCAAGACAGTTCCCCAGCACGTTGTGAACCGCCTTTGTCAGCTTCAGACGGAATGCCTTTACCGCGCCCTCGGACTTTATAATCGGGCAGTTGTGATAGAACTGATTGAACAGCGCGCAGAGCGCGATCGCGTAGCGGGAAATATGGCTCGGCTCGTACTCGTCGTGCGCGCGCAAAACAACCGCGGGGAACTCCGACAGTTTTTTAATCAGCTCGGTCTCGTCGGTGTTCAGCGCCGTATATTCGCCGGCGTTCGCATCGTTTCCGTCAGCCTTTCTTAACACACTCGCACTGCGCGCATAAGTGTACTGCACATAAGGGCCGGTGTTTCCCTCAAAGGACAATGCGTCCTCCCAGACAAAGTTGGTGTCCTTAATCCTGCTGTTCGCAAGCGCGTTGAACACGACCGCGCCCACGCCGACGGCGCGCGCGACGCTCTCTTTGTCCTTCAAATCGGCGTTCTTTTCCGTGACAATCTTTCTGCATTTCGCGATGGCTTCGGCGAGCAGGTCGTCCAAAAGCACGACGTTTCCGGTACGGGAGGCGATCTTTTCGCCGCCGATGCTCATGGTTCCGTACGGAACGTGAACCAGTCCGGACGCCCAGTCGTAGCCCATCAGCTCGACGACCTTGAACCACTGGGCGAAGTGCAGGCTTTGGCCCGCGCTGGTGACGTAGATGCATTTATAAAAATCATATTCTTTTTTGCGCCAGATCGCGGCGGCGATATCCCTGGTCGGATACAGCGTCGAGCCGTCGGATTTTAAAATCAGCACGGGCGGCATGCCGTACTCCTCCAGGCTGACGATGGACGCGCCGTTGTCGATTTTCAAAAGTCCTTTTTCGTGCAGTTCCTCGACGACCGCCGGCATTTTGTCGGTATAGAACGACTCGCCGTTATAGGAATCGAAGGTGATGCCGAGCAGCTGATACGTCTTTTCATACTCGCGCAGGGAAATATCCTTAAAGTACTGCCATATCTCCATATACTCCCGGTTGCCGTTTTCCAGCTGCGCAAAGGCTTCCCTTGCTTCTTCGGTCAGCGATTTGTCGTTCTTTTCCGCTTCGTTGAAGCGGACATAAATGTCCATTAGCTCGTCGATGCCGCGCTCCTCCACCTTTTCCTTGCTGGACCAGCGCTTGTAGGCGACAATCAGCTTGCCGAACTGCGTGCCCCAGTCGCCGAGGTGGTTGATGGCAACCGTCCTGTAGCCGCAGAAATTGTAGATGTTCCGAAGCGAATTTCCGATAACGGTGGTTCCAAGATGCCCGAGATGGAAACGCTTTGCAATGTTCGGCGACGAAAAATCCAGGCATACGGTTTTCCCTTTGCCGATGTCGCTTCTGCCGTAATCCGGGTCGTCGGCGATGCTTTGAAGCAGCGCACCGTAATAGCCGCTGTCGATAAAGAAGTTCAGGTAGCCGCCGACTGCTTCGGTTTTTGTGACAAAGGGCAGCTCGCCGATTTTTTCTTTCAGCTCCGATGCGATTTTGGGCGGAGCGGAGCGAAGGGTTTTGGCGAGCTTGAAGCATGGCAAAGCAAGGTCGCCCAAAGAAGAATCGTTCGGTTTTTCGATAAAGGAGGAAAGCGTTTCGGCGCTTAGCTCCGCGTGGTTCAGGATTCCGGCGATCTTCTCCGCGATGATGAGTTTGACATTCTGCATTTTTTGGCTTCCTCTCTGCAAAGCGTGTAATATCGTGTGGTATTATAATACTTTTGATAAGAATTCCTGCAAACGGGGGTTCTTCGGATTGCCGAAAAACTCCTTCGGAGGAGCGTCCTCCTGAATCTGGCCGTCGTCCATAAACAGAACCCGTGTCGCGACCTCGCGCGCAAAGCCCATCTCATGCGTGACGACAACCATGGTCATGCCCGCTTCGGCGAGCTCCCGCATAACTTCAAGCACCTCGCCCGCCATTTCCGGGTCGAGCGCGCTGGTCGGCTCGTCAAAAAGCATGACGTCCGGCTCCATGGCGAGTGCGCGGACGATGGCGATTCTCTGCTTCTGTCCGCCCGAAAGCTGCGCCGGGTATGCGTCCGCCTTGTTCGAAAGCCCGACTCTTTTTAAAAGCGCGAAGGCTTTTTCGTTCGCTTCGGCTTTTTTCATCAAACCCAGCTTTACCGGAGCGAGCGTTATATTTTCGAGAATGGTTTTGTGCGGGAAAAGGTTGAAATGCTGGAACACCATTCCCATTTTCCGGCGCAGATGGTCTATGTCTATTTTTTTGTCGGTGATATTGATTCCTTCGAACCAAATCTCGCCGCTCGTGGGCGTTTCAAGCAGGTTGAGGCAGCGCAGAAAAGTGCTTTTTCCGCTTCCGGACGGGCCGATGACGACAACCTTTTCGCCCTTCTTGATTTCGATGTTGACGCCTTTCAACACCTGCGTGTCTTTATCAAAGGTTTTATACAAATCCTTAACGACGATCACTCTTGCGCAGCCTCCTTTCAAAAAGGGTCAGCAGCTTGGACAGACCGAGGACCAAAATCAGATATATCAGCGCAACGGCAATAAAAGGCCAGAACGGCTCGTAGTTTTGGCTTCTGATTCTGTCGCCGACCCTCGAAAGGTCCTCAATTGCGATATATCCGGCGATGGACGTCTCTTTCAGCAGCGTGATAAATTCGTTGCCCAGCGCGGGCAGCACGTTTTTAACGGCCTGCGGAAGGATAACATGCCACATCGTCTGACCGTAGGAAAGCCCAAGCGAACGGCCGGCTTCCATCTGTCCGCTGTCGATGGACATAATTCCGCTTCTGAAAATCTCCGCGACGTACGCGCCGGAGTTTATTCCGAACGTAAGAATGGCCGCAAGTACTTTGTTGCTGGAGGAACCGAAAATGACGAAATACATAATTAAAAGCTGGACGACCGCCGGGGTTCCGCGAATGACGCCGATATAGAATTTCGCGATGAGATTTAAAAACTTTAGTTTTTTCGACGTCTCGTAAATGGAGCGGATAATGCCCAGAAAACAGCCGATGACGATGCCCAAGATCGACGCGTAAAATGTAATTTTGAGCGTGACCCATAAGCCGTTGAGCAAATCACGCCAGCCGTTGTTGGATATGAAGTTGCGGTCAATCTTTTTACTGATGTTTTTATATAAATCTTTGAAGAATCGGACAATGCCGGTCGACGGATCGCTTGCGGCAAGTCTGGATTCCTCTGCTTCTTTGCTGTTCTGCTGTTCAACCAGGGGGGATTTTCCAAGGCGGGAGGTTCTTGAGCTTGTTTCGGTCGAGACCGAGGAACTTGTTGTATCAGGCGAATCGTCTTCTGCAAGAACGCCGGCTGAAAGAATCGCCGCCAGTACCCATAAACACAGAAAAAAAGCGGCAGCTTTTTTAAAAGAAAAACTATTCTTTATATTATACCAAATCCTGTTCAATTTTACAACCCTCCCGCTTTTTGGCTTATAAACTGAATAATGGCGTGCTGGCTGTAAAGACAACACGCCGTTACTCTATTTATTTGGATTAGTCCGCTTTGATATACTTGTTGACAATTTCGTCAAGCTTGCCGTTGGAATCCAGAACGGCGAGCGCCTCGTTTAAAGCATTTACAAGATCTTTATCCTCTTTTGCGGTTGCAAAAGCATAGGCCTCGTCGGTGTACTTCTCGTCGATAATTTTCAGACCTTCGTTCTGTTTTACAAACGCTTTCGCAGGTTCGTTGTCAATCAGGACCGCATCTATCTTGCCCTGCACGAGCGCGAGAACCGCGTCGATGCCGGAGTTGAAGCGCTCTACGCCGTCTTTGATCGCGTCATCGTCCGAAGCGTAGGTGTCGCCGGTGGTACCGAGCTGCACGCCGACCTTCTTGCCTGCGAGGTCGTCGATGGTTTGAATGTCGGAATCCTCTTTTACGATAATAACCTGGGTAGCCTGCGTATAAGTATCCGTAAAGTTGACCGACTCAAGTCTTTCCTCGGTGATGGTAAGTCCGGCGGCGCCAACGTCTGCTTTGCCGGTGGCGACAGCAGTGATGACGGCGTCAAACTTCATATCGCTCACTTCGAGCTTTACGTTCCAAAGGTCGGCGATTGCCTGCATAATCTCAATGTCGATGCCGACATAGTTGCCGTTGTCGTCTTTAAACTCGTAGGGAGAGAAGTCAGCGCTGGTGGCTACGACAATCTTTCCTGCGTTTTTAATTTTCTCAGGAACGGTTACAGAAGTTATGCTTTCGTCGGAAGCGCTCGAGGTAGCTGCCTGCGAACTGCTGGCTGCGGACGAGGTTTCGTCGGCGTCGGTTTTGCAGCTTGCGAACACGAGCGCCAGCATCATAACCGCAAGCAGGAGCGCGAGTATTCTTGATTTTTTCATATTATAATCTCCTCTTTGATAAATATTTATTGATTGTATGTTATAATTATACATTTTATGTTTCTAAAAAACCGGCACGGCGAGCACCCATGCCGGTATTTGCGAAACGAATAAATATCTTTAACGCTTGCTGAACTGAGAAGCTCTTCTTGCAGCCTTCAAGCCGTACTTCTTTCTTTCCTTCATGCGCGGATCGCGGGTGAGAAGGCCTGCTTTTTTGAGCGGAGCGCGGTATTCTTCATTTGCCTGAAGAAGCGCTCTTGCGATGCCGTGTCTGATGGCGCCGGCCTGACCGGTAACACCGCCGCCGACGACTGTACAGATTACATCGAACTTGCCCTCGGTGCCGGTAACGACGAAGGGCTGACGAACGATAACCTTCAGCGTGTCAAGACCAAAATAATTGTCGATGTCTCTTTTGTTGATCGTGATAGCGCCGGAGCCGGGAATAAGACGGACGCGGGCAACACTTTTCTTTCTTCTGCCGGTTCCGTAGAAATAGGGTATAGCCGATTGATATGTCATTTTGTGCGTCCTCCTTATTTAACCTCAACAGGGATTGGCTGCTGAGCCTGCTGTTTGTGCTCGCTGCCTCTGTAAACCTTAAGACGTGTAAAGCTTGCGGCGCCGATCTTGTTCTTGGGAAGCATGCCCTTTACTGCAAGTTCCACTGCTTTTTCGGGTTTCGTAGCCATCAGCGTGCGGTACGGAATAGCCTTGAGCCCGCCGATATAGCCGCTGTGGCGATAATAGTACTTCTGCTGGAGCTTCTTTCCGGTCAGAACTACCTTATCCGCATTAATAACGACAACGCAGTCGCCGCAGTCAACGTGCGGGGTGTATTCGGGACGATGCTTGCCGTTCAGAATTGTCGCTGCAAGAACGGCTACTTTGCCCAGAGTTTTGCCCTGCGCATCGATCAGATACCATTTGCGCTCGATCGTCTCTTTTTTCGCCATGAATGTAGACATGTTCTTTATTCCTTTCAAAGTAATACTAATTTTGTCAGTCGTGTCACCTGAATAAGTAATCGTAAAATATCGGTAAGCGCGGTGAATGAAAGAATAGGGATTCGTGACACGCATACTATTATAACAGGTATTTTCCTATTGTCAATAGTCTTTTATAAACTTTTTTTCGTTTTGATATGTTTTTCTTTCGTTTTCTCGTTTTTTCTTTCGATTTTTAATCCGCCGTTTTATATTTTTCCAAATGCTACTTGTAAAATGCGTTTTGCCGTTATATACTGATCAGGTAATTTATACGAAACCGAAAGGCTGGAAAGCGTTTGATCGACTTAAAACCCATACAAAGAATACTTTCCTTTACAAGGAAGGCGATAGCCGATTACGACATGATTGCCGAGGGCGACAAAATCGCGGTCGGCGTATCGGGCGGGAAGGACAGCCTTACGCTTTTGTGCGCGCTTAAAAAATTGTCGGAGTTTTATCCGCAAAAGTTCGAGGTCGTGCCGATTACGTTAGGGATGGGCTTCCCGAACGCGAGTCTGGACAATATTCACGAAGTCTGCGATGTTTTGGGGTTAAAGCTGCACTTTGTTCCGACGGACATTTACAGAATCGTGTTCGAGATCCGCAAGGAAGAACATCCCTGCTCGCTCTGCGCGAACCTGAGAAGAGGCGCGCTCCACAACGCCGCAAAAAGCCTGGGCTGCAACAAGGTCGCGCTCGGACATCATTTTGACGACGCCGTGGAAACTTTTTATATGAATCTTTTTTACGAGGGCAGAATCGACTGTTACGCGCCGGTTTCCTATCTGGACAGAAGCGGCATTACCCTGATTCGTCCGTTTATCTATCTGCCCGAGAAAGAAATCAAGCGTTTTATCCGCATATCGGGCATCACGCCCGCGCCGAAATACTGCCCCGCGGACGGCAGCACCATCCGCCAAAAGACCAAAGAGATTCTTGCCGCCATGGAAAAAGAAAACCGGGGTGTCAAGAAAAGGCTTTTCGGCGCGATGGAAAGAGCGGGCGTGGGCGGCTTTAAGGTCTGCCCGAGAATCCGAAAATAAGCGCGAGCGGCGCCGGAATAGGAAGGAGACTGCTATGAGAGACTACCATATTCATTATTATATCGACCCGTGCGCATGGGACGAGATGACCTTCCCAAACATAGAAAAAAAGTGTTTAGAGCTGGGCATCACCGAAGGAACGGTTGTCAAGCACTATTCGGCGGCCATGCCGAACGGCAAGGACGACTGGATCTGCTGGCACAGAATTGTTCCCGCCCAGTGGCAGCAGTATCTTGACGAGTTCGCCGCGTACAAGCCGGAAAAGATGATTCTCCATTCCGGCGTCGAAACCGAACTCTGCAACGAAGCGGGGGACATCAATATTCCGCTCGAAGAACAGCAGAAGATTGATATGGTGCAGCTTTCCGTGCATTACATGATTGACTTAAACTGCCTGCCGATGGATTTGATGCTGTATCCGAACCTGGACTTTTGCCCGGAGTATAAAAACGACGAGGGCAGGCGGATTGTGGAGGAATGGCGGCAGAAAGCCGCGGCCGCCGGCGCCGAGAACATCATCTGCGGGCTGGTCAACGGCTATATGAACGCGATTAAGCGGTTCCCGAAAGTAAAGTCGCTCGCGCATATGGCGGACGGGTTAAAACCGCTGCGCACCTATCTGGTGGACGTGGACAGCGTTCCGATCAAACGAATCATCGAGATTTTTGAGCCGCTCATGCGCCTGATGGCGGAAAAAGGCATTGTCTGGGAGCTGCTCAATGAACCCGCAAACCCAGAGATTTTAAAGCGCGCCAACGAGCTTGGCGTGACCTTTACAGCATCCGCCGACGGGCATATGCTCGACAGCGGCTGGGGTCCGTTGTCCAAGCATATCGACGCGGAGCGTTTCATTGATAAATACGGTCTTACCAGAGGAAGAATTGAGTTTTAATTGGGACGCCGCTTTCCGTACTGCAAAGACTGATGAATCAAAAAAGAAGGAGCTGAAAGGTCAGCTCCTTTTTTATCGGTATTGCTTTTGCAGTTTTTTCAGCCGCTTTTTCGGGTTCGGTTTCATTCTTACTACGAGGATTGTGCCGATGACGGATGAGACCAGCACAGCCGCGGGCGGGATTACGGCGTTCTTCAGTTCGCCGGTAAACGGGCTTGAGATTAAAGCAATTATAAGCATCAGCCCGATGATTGCCAGTCCGGTCAGCAGTCCCGCTTTCGTCGGCTTTTCCTTGCAGCGTTTGGCAGAGTATATGGCGGCGGCCAGACCGCCTATAAACACCGAGACAACCGCAAGCGGGAAAATGTTTTCCGCGGGATTGCCGATGTTCAGCGCAATCAGCGACAGCAAAGCCGCAGACGCGAGCATGACCGCCGGACCGAGGATCATGCCGGTCAGCACAATGCGCGTCAGAGAATTAATCGCTTTTTTTCTTTTCGGGATTCTTTTGATCCGTTGCTTTTTCATAGCAAGAATTCACCGGCCATATACGGATTTAAAGAAAGCAAAAAACGGATACTTTCTTCAATTCTATATATATGGCTGTCCGCGCCGCATTATGACTTAAAAAGCTCCGCGATGAACTTATTCGTATAGTCGTTCAGCCTTGCGAAATCCATCGCGCGGATGTAAATGCGCTCGATGCGCTCGTGCAGCTGGCTTGCTTCCTGGAAGTACTGCTTTGCGGCTTCCAGCAAAGCTTTATACAGTTTAAACGCCGCTCTGTCCTTCTGCCGGATTTCCGCGTAAACGCCTTTGTTGATAAAGCGCGCGGTGTTGATCGGCTTGTTCTCGGCCTTTTTGGTTTCGCCGGGGACATACTTCTGCTCCGGAACGAAAAGCAGGTCCTCTTTCGGGAAGTAGACGGCCTCCAGCTTTTTAAAGTCCACCGGGTCGTAGGACACAATCCTGTCCGCGCCAACCTTTTCCGCGTACTCCCGAATCATCTCCAGCAGGCGGTACGAAATATCGAATTTATCCCGGATTAAATAAACGTTCGCGGCGGAAGCGAAGGTGGGCAGGCTGTCGAAGCCGTTGTGATTGAAGGCGGTCTGGATGCAGATGCTTTCTTCGCCGGAACCCGGTTTAATCAGCTTTTTGCCGATGCGGTTCACAAACCCCGCCATCTTTTTCTCAAGCAGCGCTTCGCTGACCAGCGAGTTCCGTATTTCGCGAATACTGCCCGCCGCCGAGAGCGCGCGGTATATGTTCGCATAGCAGGCCAGTTTCCGGTCGGTCAGCGAAATCAGCTCCTCGCGCTGACTTTTCAGCTTGCTTTCGTCCCAGAACTCGCCCAAATTGATGATGTTTTCCCGCGCGGAAGGGTATTTCATATTCATCACATGCGGCGCGGTGCCGTCCACGACCGCAATGCCCTTCTCCGGCAGGAGCACGCCGTCCAAAGAATTGCTGTCCGCCGAGCAATGGATGTATTCCACGTCGAACCCTTCGCGCAGGGCGCGTTCGCCGATGCGCTTCATAAACGTGGATTTCCCGCAGCCGGCGGAGCCTTTCATAATAAATACCTTTTTATATTTATTTCCCACAATCTGATGAAAGCAGGAAGCATATCCGGTTTTCGTATTTGCGCCAGCAAAATACTCTCTTTTTTTCGCCATCCTGTAAAATACCCCCAAAACTATTGACTTAGTAATGAAAATGAAATATAATCGTAACAATACTACATTTTATGCAAATTTTTTGCACTTTGCTATTTTTTAAACTTAACCCAGACAGGAGAGGAACCCTATGAAAAGAACAGTTTGTTTTGGCGAGATTATGCTTCGCCTTCAGCCGCCGGCGCACGAACGGTTTCTGCAGGCGAAAAGCTTCGATATAGTTTTCGGAGGCGGGGAAGCGAACGTGGCGGTTTCGCTCGCGCAGTTCGGGCTTGATGCGGTATATGTCACGAAACTGCCGAACAACCCCATCGGCATCGCCTGCCGCAATGAAATCCGCAAATGGGGCGTCGATACGTCAAAGATCGTCTTCGGCGGCGACCGCATCGGCATTTACTTCTGCGAAAAAGGCGCGTCCCAGCGTCCGTCCAACGTCATTTATGACAGAAAAGGCTCCGCCATCTCCGCCGCGTCGGTCGAAGATTTTAATTGGGAAGAGATTTTCGAGGGCGCGGACTGGTTCCACTTTACCGGCATCACGCCGGCGCTCGGCGACAACGTCGCAGCCATCTGCGAAAAAGCCTGCATCGAAGCGAAAAAGAGAAACATCACAATCTCCTGCGACTTGAACTACCGCAAAAAGCTGTGGAGCCGCGAAAAAGCGGGAGAGGTCATGGGCAGGCTGTGCCGGTATGTGGACGTTCTCATCGCGAACGAGGAGGACAGCGCGGACGTTTTCGGCATAAAATCCGAAAAAAGCGACGTCAACAGCGGCGTATTGTCATACGAAGGCTATATCGACGTCGCAAAACAGCTGACCGAGCGTTTCGGATTCAAATACGTCGCGATTACGCTGCGGGAATCTATTTCAGCTACGGTCAACAACTGGTCCGGCATGCTCTATGACGGAAAAGAAGCGCATTTCTCTACCAAATACACCATTCATATCGTGGACCGCGTCGGCGGCGGCGATTCTTTCGGCGCCGGACTGATTTATTCGCTGTTAAGCGGAAAAACCCCGAAAGAGGCAATCGAGTTTGCCGCGGCGGCTTCCTGCCTGAAACATACGGTCGAGGGCGATTTCAACATCGCGACGGCTGCGGAGGTCGAGTCGCTGATTAAGAACGGCGGAAGCGGACGCGTTCAACGGTAACAAATAAAATGACATACAGGGGGTTCTTCGTGCGCTGTCCCATATGCAATCACGAAACGGCGGACGAAAATAATTTCTGCGGTTATTGCGGCGCGAAACTGATCGAGTATAAAAAAGAAAAGAAGAATGCTCTTGTCGATCAGGAAGGGCAGCCGGCAGTCGAACCGAAGGAGAATCCGCCTGCCGGCGAGATCAATCTGTTTGCCGATCCGGAAGAGCAATCCGATCCGCCCCCGGCTACTCAAACCGCCCAACCGTCTTTTCAGAACGGCGCGCAGACGGCGCCGCAGTCTGATTATACGTTTGCGTTCGCACCGAAAAAGAAGTCAAAGTTTCCGATTATTGCAATCATAGCGGTGGTTCTTGCCGCCGCGGTGGCCGCTTTGTATTTCTTAGGTGTTTTCAGCAGCGGACCGCTTGTGGAATTCGGAAAAGCGGCAGGAAAAACCGCGCGATCAAAGAGTTTCCGTATGGCAATCGAAATGAAAGCGGAAAGACAGTCTTTAAAGATGAACGGCGTGACGCTGTTCGACCCGGATGCGCGGAATATCGAGATTTACATGGAAGCAAGCATTGCGGACGAAACTGTAATTCTGCTTTTTAAGGACAACATCCTGTTAACAGACGAAGCAGGATATATCAGTGTAAAAGATTTATCGGAGTATGCGGAGGAGTTCTGGAAGGAATACGAAAGCGATCAGGAGAAAGTCGATTGGAGCGACTTTCTGGAAATATTCGGGTACGGTCCCGATGAAGTTGACTATGAAGAATTTGACGCCGCAGTAGAAACCTTTATATTGAACCTTAATGATGCAGATTACATCAACGAAAAACTCGGTTCGTATCATATAAGCAAAAACAGCGGAACTACAAGTCATATTTTTGAGATTAAGACGAGGAACTTATCGAAAGAACTGGTAAATGTTTTCAGCGACGCCTTCCGTCTCAATGACGAGGTGGAGAAAACCGATGCTGAAGATGATGTATACGATATGCTCAAAGAGGTTCTCGGCACCGGCGTCGAGCTGGAATTCAGCGTAAAAAACGGCTATCTGACAGGTTTTAGACTGGAATATGCAAAAGCTGCCATAAAGGCGACGTTTTCAGATTTCGGCGAAGCCGAGATAGACAAAGGCGTTATCGAAAAGTATAAAAGCCATCTTGCAAATCGACCTTCATTTTAGCCTGAAACGGCGAATAAAAAATCCGGTATGAGCATCCGCTCATACCGGTTTTTTCATTTTAAATTTTTAAAACGCCCAGTTGCCGTTTACGAAGATGGGGGTTGCTTTTCCGTCCTTGTAGCCGGTGATGGACATATCGGGCGCGCCGATCATAAAATCGACATGAACCATCGAATCGTTGATGCCGAGCTTGTGGCATTCCTCGAGCGTCATGTTCTCGTAGCCCTCGATGGCGTTGGTAAAGCCCGCGCCCAGCGCGACATGGCAGGAAGCGTTCTCGTCGTACAGCGTGTTGTAGAAGAGCACGCCGGACTTGGAAATCGGCGAATCGTTCGGAACAAGCGCCAGTTCGCCGAGCATCGCGGCGCCTTCGTCGGAGGTGATGATCTTATCAAGTACCTCTTTGCCTTCCTTCGCGTCCCAGGCAACCGCTTTGCCGTCCTTGAAATCAATATAGAAGTCGTTAATCAGCTGTCCCTGATAGGAAAGCGGCTTCGTGGAGACAAGTCTGCCCTCGCATTTGCCCTTCATCGGGGAGGTAAAAATCTCTTCTGTGGGCATATTGGGGTTGAAATATACGCCGCTCAGCGTCTTTTCGCCGCCGCCCATCCATTTTGCCTGCGGAATCAAGTGGCACCTGAAGTCGGTTCCGTTCTTGCTCTTGAACTCTAAATAGTCAAACTTCTGCGAATTCAGAAAAGCGCATTTTTCGGCAAAGGTTTTGTTGTGCTTTTCCCATTCCGCAATCGGGTCGTTGTCCTCCGACACCCTGACCGCCTTGAGAATTTCGTCCCACAGCTTTTTCACCGCGACGCTGGCGCGGTCGTTCGGGAACACTTTATTCGCCCATTCTTTGGAAGGAATGGCGAGGATTGTCCACTGGTACTTGTTGTCGCTCTCATCGCGGTATTTTTTGAGAACCTTATAGCGGTTCTGCCTTACTTTCTGCATTTTCTCTTTGTTAATGCCTTTGAGACCGTCCGGGTCCTGCGACACGATGTGAATCACCGCGGGAAGCTCTCTGCAGAACTCTTTCTCGCGTTCTTCCACCCACGCCGGAACGTGCGAAAGATTCTTCAGGCTTTGATGGCGGTAGTGCAGTTTCGTCAGCGGCTGGGAGAGCCATTCTACTCTGACCTTGCTTGCGCCTGCTTTGTATGCTTCGTCCACGACCATCAACGCGAACTCGCTCTGGTCCACTTCGGCGTAAACGAGGACAGGCTGACCTTTTTGTACGGCTGCGCCGGTTACAACGGCAAGTTTCGCATACTTTTTCAAAATCGTCTTTTTCACTTTCTATTACCCTTTCGTCTAAAAATCCATGATGTATATATTATATTACTTTATTACAAAGATAAAATATGCAGCCGCTTTCGTGCTGCATATTTGTAAACTATTTTTCTTCGGTTTCTTCCCCGGCTTTTGACAGTATTGTCTGAATCGCCCGCTTCTGTATCTGCAGTTTCGTACGGTCGGCGCCGCTCTCGATCAGAAGCATGTCGTCCTTAATCTTGACTACAACGCCTACGATGCCGCCGATTGTGGAGATGACGTCGCCGATCTCGACAGAATCGCGCATTTCCTTGATTTCTTTTTCCTGTTTTTTCTGGGGACGATACAGGAAGAGGTAGAAAACAACAACCAAAACGACGATCCACAAAAACGGCAACACATTTGCGTACCAGGGCGCTTCGATCGGCTGCGACGTCGTGTCGGTTAAGTTGGAAGCCGTGTCAAGCAAAAAATTCATCAATTTCATAAACCAAATCCTTTCACCAAAAACCTTTTGCGAAAAAAGTCTGTTAATATATGATTCTTTTGACCGAAGTAACTGCTTTTGTCTGGGTGTTGATCTCAAAAACAGCGCCGCAGAGCTTAATCTCGCCCTCGCCGGCTTCAAATCGGTCGTGGATTCTTGTGACAAAATTCTTAATCACCGGTTCGGGCTTGATGCCGAGAATGGAATCGACCGGCCCGCACATGCCGATGTCGGTGATAAATCCGCTGCCTTTGGAAAGCAGGCACTCGTCCGCCGTCTGCACATGGGTATGCGTGCCGAATATAACCTGAATCCTGCCGTCGAAATACCTTGCGAACGCGGCTTTCTCGCTGGTCGCTTCGGCATGGACGTCGCAGACGCACAGGTCGTATTTGCCCTCCTGCTCGGCCAGCAGCCGGTCCACGCAGTTAAAAGGGTTGTCAACCGGATCCATAAACACCTGTCCGAGCACGTTGATCACCATTACCCGCAGTCCCTGGTTGGCTCTGATGATGGTAAATCCTTTGCCGGGCGCGGCGGGCGGCAGATTGAGCGGCCGGATGGCGTAGGGGTTTTCGTTGAGAAAGTCGAACACCTCGTGCCGCTTCAGCGTGTGGTTGCCGCCGGTGAGCACGTCTGCACCGGCGGCGAGCAGCGCTTCCGCGCTTTTGGTGTCCAAACCGTTGCCCGGCGCGGCGTTTTCTGCGTTTACGATGACCAAATCGCCTTTTTCGGCGTTTTTTATTTTGTTTATATTTTTTACAGCATATTCGGTGCCGGCGGCGCCGACAACATCGCCTATGACTATAATCCTCATCAAGTTCTTCCTTTTAGGATGCGTAAGTTACTTCGCGTAATCGATCTGCCTGGTTTCACGGATAACGTTGATCTTAATCTGTCCCGGATAGTCAAGCTCGGATTCAATCTTCTTCGCAATCTCATGCGCAACAAGCGGCATCTGGTCGTCGTTGACTTCCTCGGGCTTTACCATGATGCGGATTTCTCTGCCCGCCTGGATTGCAAACGACTTCTCGATTCCGGAGAAGGAGTTCGCGATTTCCTCCAGTTTCTGCAGACGTTTGATGTAAGTCTCAAGGTTTTCTCTTCTTGCGCCCGGTCTTGCCGCAGAGATGGCGTCGGCAGCCTGCACGATCATGGCGGTCAGGGTGCTGGGCTCGACGTCGCCGTGGTGCGATTCGATGGCGTGGATGACCTCGCGGCTCTCTTTGTACTTCTTCGCAAGCTCGATGCCGATCTGAACGTGGCTTCCGTCCACTTCGTGGGTCATAGCCTTGCCGATATCATGCAGAAGTCCTGCTCTTTTCGCCATGGCGGGGTCTATGCCCAGTTCCGAGGCAATCATGCCCGCGATGTGCGCGACCTCGATGGAATGCTTCAGCACGTTTTGTCCGTAGCTGGTGCGGAATTTTAATCTTCCGAGTATCTTGACAAGTTCAGGATTAATTCCGTGTATGCCGGTCTCAAAAGTAGCCTGTTCGCCTTCTTTTTTAATAATAGCCTCAACTTCTTTGCGGCTTTTCTCAACCATTTCCTCAATGCGGGATGGATGAATTCGTCCGTCGGAGATCAGTTTCTCTAAAGCAAGTCTTGCAATTTCGCGTCTTACAGGGTCAAACGAAGAGATTGTAATCGCTTCGGGCGTATCGTCGATAATCAGGTCAACGCCGGTAAGCGTTTCGATGGCCCGGATATTGCGGCCCTCTCTGCCGATGATTCTTCCCTTCATTTCATCATTGGGCAAATCAACAACCGAAACCGTCGCTTCCGCAACACTGTCGGCTGCGCAGCGCTGAATGGCAAGCGTGATGATGTTCTTTGCTTTTTCGTCCGCTGTTTCCTTGTACTCCTGTTCGATATCAGCCAGTCGCATTGCCATTAAGTGGCGCGCTTCGCTTTCGACTTTGGTTAACAGCGAGGTCTTCGCTTCCTCAACGGTCATTTGGGAAATCTTCTGGAGCATCTCGATCTGCTCCTGTTTGATTTTTTCGATTTCCTCTTTTAACTCCTCGTTCTCCTTAATTTTTTTATTTAAAAGCTCTTCTTTTTTGTCAAGATTTTCAAGCTTTCTGTCGAGATTCTCTTCTTTTTGCATTGCGCGTCTTTCCAAACGCTGCAAGTCGTTTCTGCGCTCTTTAAGTTCTCGTTCAGCTTCGTTCTTGACACGGAGAGCTTCTTCCTTGGCTTCGACCAGTGTTTCTTTTTTCGCGGTTTCTGCTGCCTTTTTCGCTTCGTCAATGATTCGTGCTGCTTCCTGTTCCGCCGACCCTATGGCTTTTTCAGCAACTTTTTTGCGAATGTATATGCCTGCTAAAAAGGATACTACTGCGACTCCAACGCAAATGAGCGTCCATGCTACAGGACCCATAGATTCTCCTCCTTTATATTTAAACCTATGTTTCCCGATTTCAATATTCAATGTATCAAGTATTATAATTATCTGCTTTTTTTAATCTATCATACATCTATATAAAATCGAAAAACATTCGATATCGCTGTATTATACATCTTTTTTTTGGCACTGTAAAGCATGGCGATTCGTATTTTTGTCAATATTTACAAAAAGTTCAAAGTTTGACGCCAACTGTTAACTCGATTTGTTGACATACTATCATTTTTGGAGTATAATCAAAAAAATGTCGGGAGGAATGTTTAGCCTCAATCGTTGAATCTTAGACAGATTGGAAAAGGACTTGAAACAATATGCTGGATATATATTTTGATTCAGCCGCGACGACAAAACCCTGCCAGGCAGCGGTCGAAGCGGCTGTAAAAGCGATGGAGGAATACGGCAACCCGTCGTCCACCCATTTTCGAGGGCTCGCGGCAAGACGGATCATCGAAAACGCGCGCGGCATTATCGCGGACGCGCTCGGCTGCGGCGCGGATGAGTTTATTTTCACCGGGTCGGGCAGCGAGTCGAACAATCTGGCCATCATCGGCGCGGCGCGGGCGCGCAGAAGACGCTCGAACGTCATTGTTTCCACCGACAGCGAGCATCCGTCGGTAGAAAAGACGCTCGAATACCTCGAAAGCGAAGGGTTTCAGGTCATCCGGCTTTCCACAAAAGGCGGGAAGCTGGATATAAACGAGTTAAGAGAAGCGCTCAAACAAAAAGTGGCGCTGGTCAGCATTATGCGCGCCAACAACGAAACCGGAGCGCTTTACGATATCGCAGCAGTCCGGCGCGAAATTGAAAACAGCGGCTGCGGAGCGCTTTTTCACTGCGACGCGGTGCAGGGCTTTTTAAAAACCCAAAACCGCGGCGAGCTGACAAGATACTGCGATTTGGTCAGCGTTTCCGCACACAAAATCAACGCGTTAAAGGGCTGCGGCGGGCTGTATGTTAAAAAAGGAACGCGCCTTCAGCCCATTATTTGGGGCGGCGGACACGAGCGGGGCTTGCGCAGCGGCACCGAGAACACGCCCGCCATCGCGGCGTTCGGCGCCGCCTGCCGGGACTGGCTTTCCCAGAAGGACAGGGTGCAGGCGATTACGGCTTTGCGCGACTACGCGGAGCAGCGTATTCTAAAAGAACTGGGCGACAAGGTCGCCATCCACCGTCCGCCGGAGCGCGTCTGCGCAATTCTTAGCCTTTCGCTTGCCGGCGTAAAGAGCGAGGTGGCGCTGAATTACCTGTCCGGCGAGGGAATCTGCGTTTCCGCGGGTTCCGCCTGCTCGTCGCATCAAAAAGAAAACAGGGTTCTATATAATTTCGGATTAAAAAAAGAAGAAGTGGATTCCGCTTTGCGCATCAGTTTTTCTCATATGAACACGAAGGAAGAAATCGACCTGCTTGCGGAATACTTAAAAAAAGCGGTTGACAAATTGGCGAGATAAGGAATTAGATTATGAAGGAAGTAATTTTGCTCAAATACGGCGAGATGGTTTTGAAAGGGCTGAACAAAAATTATTTCAACAGCCTGCTGATAAAAAGAGTCCGAAATCTGCTCAAAGAGACAGACGGGAATTTTACGCTGGATTATTCGCAGTCGACGCTGTGCGTTCGGGGCGACGAGAACGCGGACATGGACAAGGCGTATTCGCTGATGAAGAAGGTTTTCGGCGTTTCGACGATCTGCCGCGGCATCGAGTGCGAAAAAGACATGGCGGCGATTAAAAAAGCGCTGATCGAACACGGCGACCGGTTTTTAATGGGCGCGAAAACCTTTAAATGCACCGCAAAGCGCAGCGACAAGCGTTTTCCGCTCAATTCCATGCAGATTTGCGCCGAATGCGGCGAGATTATTCTTGAGAACTTTGACGGCGTCAGCGTGGACGTGAACGACCCGGAAGTCAACATTACCATAGAAATCAGGGATAGAGCCGCGTTTATCCACGGCGGCGGCGAGAAGGGCGCGTGCGGCATGCCGGTCGGCTCCAACGGAAAAGCGCTGCTGCTGCTTTCCGGCGGCATCGACAGCCCGGTCGCGGGCTACATGGTGGCGAAAAGAGGCGTGTTCGTGGACGCCGTTTATTTCGAAAGCCCGCCTTATACCAGCGAAGCCGCGAAGGAAAAGGTTATTTCGCTCGCGAAGAAAATCGGCGAATATACGGGCCGGATATACCTTCATTTCGTCAGCGTGACCGAAATCCAGCAGGCGATTATGGACAACTGCGAGGAAAAATTGTTCACGCTGCTGCTGCGCCGGTTTATGATGCGGATTGCCGAGCGCATCGCCGACGAGATTCACGCGGGCGCGCTGGTGACCGGCGAGAGCATCGGACAGGTCGCGAGCCAGACCATGATGGCGCTGAACGTGACCGATTCGGTCGTGAATATGCCGGTTTTCCGTCCGTGCATCGGGCTGGATAAGGATGAAATCGTTACAAGGGCAAGAAGCATCGGCACTTTTGAAATCTCAAGTCTGCCATATGACGATTGCTGCTCGTTGTTTACGCCCAAGCATCCGAACACCCGCCCGACCGAGGATTTATTGATCGAAGCGGAAAAGAAGCTGGACGTTGAAGGCCTGATTGAGCGCGCGCTGGCGGGCAGAACCTACATCAAAATCGAATAGGGGATGATGGGGTTTGGTAGAAGAATTGGTTGCGCTGCTTGCGCAGCAGCATAAAAAAATAGCTACCGCGGAGTCCTGCACGGGCGGCATGATTTCGCAGATGATCACCTCGGTTCCCGGCGCGAGCGTTGTCTTTGACTGCGGAATTGTCGCGTACGCAAACGAAATCAAAAAGAATATTCTCGGCGTCCGCGCGGAAACGCTCGAAAAATACGGCGCGGTTTCCGAACAGACGGCGCTGGAGATGGCGCAGGGGGTAAAAAAACTGTCCGGCGCCGATTACGCGCTTGCGGTGACCGGGATCGCCGGTCCGGGCGGCGGCAGCAGGGAAAAACCGGTCGGCACCGTTTATGTCGGAATCATACGTCCCGACGGTTCGGAGGTATGCCTGTTCCGCTTCTCCGGGAACAGGGAAGAAATTCGCAAGCAGACCGCGCAGGCTGCGCTGGAGAAAATCTGTCATTATATTCGCGCGAAGCGATAGAATATGAATATTGCACCGACAATCAAATCCATCAAATCTATAAAACCGATAAAATCCATATACGTTTACCTTTATACTTTTTTTAAATGGACGGTCATATCCGCTTTTGTCGGGTTGGCGGGCGGACTGGTCGGCGTACTTTTTCACAAGAGCGTGGAATATGCGACCGGATTTCGCGAACAGAACCCGTGGCTGATATGGCTTCTGCCGGCGGGCGGACTGGTCATCGTTCTTTTTTACAAAGTTTCAAAGATAAAAAAAGACGTCGGCACCAACGAGATTATCAGCTGCATCCGTTCGGACGAGAAGGTGCCGGCGGCGCTGGCGCCGCTGATTTTTGTCAGCACGGTTATTACGCACCTGTTCGGCGGTTCCGCGGGCAGAGAGAGCGCCGCTTTGCAGATCGGCGGCACCATCGGCTATCATTCCGGCAGGCTGTTCCGGCTGGATGAAAAAGATACGCACCTGATTGTGCTGTGCGGCATGAGCGCCGTTTTTTCCGCCCTGTTCGGAACGCCGCTGACCGCGGCGATTTTCGCGATGGAGGTCGTCAGCGTCGGGGTCATCTATTATTCCGGTCTGGTGCCCTGTCTGTTCTCCTCCCTGGTCGCGTACTGGATGTCCTTGCTTTTCGGCGCACAGCCTGCCCGGTTCGCGCTGAAGGTAATACCGGAAATTTCATTTATGAATATATTGCGCGTCATAATGCTTGCCGCTTTATGCGCCGCGGTTAGCATTATCTTCTGCGTCGCGCTGCATAAAACGCATACCTTGCTGGAGAAACTGATAAAGAACGATTATCTCCGCATCGCCGCCGGCGGCTTCGCGATGATCGCGCTGACATATCTTCTCGGCACCTATGACTACAACGGCGCAGGGATGGATCTCATCGCCCGCGCGGTGAACGGTGAAGCGAAGCCGGAAGCCTTTCTTCTGAAAATACTGTTTACCGCCATCACCATCGGAGCGGGTTATAAGGGCGGCGAGATCGTCCCGACCTTCTTTATCGGCGCTACGTTCGGGTGCGCCGCGGGCGGTCTGCTTGGTCTGGACGCGGGTTTCGGCGCAGCGGTCGGCATTGCGGCGCTGTTCTGCGGGGTTGTCAATTGTCCGGTAACGTCGGTGTTTTTAAGCATTGAGCTGTTCGGCGCGGAGGGTGTCGTTTTGTTTATGATCGCCTGCGCGGTGACCAACCTGCTTTCCGGCAATTATGGACTTTACAAGACCCAGAAAATTATATACTCAAAACTCAAAGCGGAGTTTATCAACGTTTTCGCGAAATGAAAAATCTGTTTGATAAAAAATATCAAAAACCACTTGACAAGCAGCCTTCGCGGTGCTAAAATATTGTGCGCGGTTGAGATAAACCGCAGATTGCGGAATTGTGTAACGGTAGCACGACAGACTCTGACTCTGTTTGTCTGGGTTCGAATCCTAGTTCCGCAGCCATACGAAAAGTCCTTAAAACGTTGAGTTTTAAGGACTTTTTTGTTTTGTATATTGAACTTAATAAATACATTCAGCGGCAAATGAGCTGTCGTATTCCTGTCGTAGTCAGCTCAATAAGTCCTGCCGCCAGTCGGGAATCCACTTGTCTTTGTCTTTTGTGACCGCGTCCACGATTTCTTTTCCGGACTTAAAGGAATCAAACGTGCCCGCGTTGATTTCCCGGATGACCATGTTTAAAATATTCTCGTAATATACATCGGGCATTATCCCGTTGGTGGCTTGTAAAATATGCTGCTGATTTTCGTCAGAAGCTAACTTGGCATAGATTTCTTTTACTTGTTCTATCAGTTTCTCTCTGTTCATATAGTCCCTCAATGATATTGTTGCTTTTATCTTTACCAATTCTTTAACGGACTATGCGAGGGTCAGCGCTTGATTAACAAAGAGTCTTTGATTTTCGACAGCCGTGGGATGAAATTGCCAAATCTGGTTAAATCTAAAAGAAAACAAGGTGTGTTAAGGGCGTTTAAGACTTCCCATATCTTATCTGCGTTTTCAATGGAACTGCCTTTAAAGAACAGTTTTGAGAATTTCTGCTTAGAAGAAACACCGACAACTAAGAGGTCGTAATTGGAAAATTTGAGTTTTTTCGTGGCGATATAAACCGTCTTAATGCTGGGAATTTTCTCTAAGTTTTCTTTTAAAACTTGACGCTGCTCGGTTGAGATACATGCCTTTGTAAAGTCGTCTGTCAGGTATGGATTTTCAGCTTCATCGATTTTTTTCATGTATAAGTTAATCTTTTCATCGAACCAATCTTGCAAACTTTCCTTTTTTTCTTTCAGACCGTTTCTATTAAAAAACGCCACAAGGATTTGCGCGCCGACATCAATAAAATCACTGTCTTTTTCCATCGCGGACCGAACAAGCTCTATGCCTTTTTCATCGTCGCGGTTTAAGTATATAAACCCGGTTCTAAATAATGCAGGGGCATACTCGCTGTTTTTATTCAGGATATCCTGATATATTTCCAGCGCTTCATCGGCTCGTGCCAACTCTTCGAGCGCGATTGCGTATTCCATGTTTTTTTCGATATCTTCCGTGTGTTCATATGTCTGAACAATCTGCAGACTTCTCCGATAGTTAGCTACAAGTTCTTCCCAATTATTAGACATATTGTTGTGCCACAGAACATTAAAGTCATCAACAATTTTACGGATCTCAGGCAGGCTGCTTTTTTCAATTGTTATTTGAAAATCGAAATTGTCCACACCGATTTCGGTCATTCTTTCTTTATAGCTGGGATGCGTGTCCGCTTTGCTCGAAATTCTCTTCAGTACATGCGCGACCCAGTGGGATTTGTTCTGCTCAAACTGCAAAAGAAAATCATCGATTATTAAATCATACGCATTTTCAGGAGCGGTTTCATACGCTCGAAGATCGAATCTCCTTATCTCGACAGGTGCGCCTAAATAATAATTTAATAGGTCGAACTTCATACACGCCTTTGCATATACTAACTTATCAATGAATTTTACTACTTCTTTATCTGCCAAAACCTCCCGCGGCTTCGAGCTGACTGCATCGTAAAACTGCATTTTTGTGATATAGCTTTCCGCGAAACCTTTCAGAAGAGCAATCGCGATGGCGCGATTTTGCAGATTCTCTAATATTCTGTTCCACTTGGCAATTACGTTGTTCATTTTGTTCGACAGCATGATGTCTTTATTATACACATGAGCGAACTCGTGGATAAAGACCGATTCTAACTCATCCGGCGTCAGCAGAGCTAAAATATAGATTCCGATTACGATATAATTCTTTCGTTTGGTTCTAAAAACCGAACAGTTTGCGCCATCTTCAACTATAACTTTATAAAACGCCGGAGAATTTGTTTTGTCGCGCGCTTTTTCGAGTATTTTTATTACCTCGGGTGCGCTCTCGGCGGTTATTTCATATCCTTCTACATCCGGCAGTTTAACAAAAAATGATTTTATAATCGTGTATAAAGCCATTATAAGACCGGCGACAAAAACGCCGAATCCTCCCGTGCTGATTCCGGTTTTTACACCGATGAATATAACACCGTCTATCGACAGAATAACCAATAAAATGATCAAAACAATATATCTTGTGCCGTAGCTTAAAAGTCTTTTATATTCTTTTTTGAATTGTTCTGGATTGTGATTGTAAAAATCAATAAGGGAATTATAATAATCACTATCGTATTCCTGTTTCTTTTTGCGGATTTTGTTGTAACGATAATTAAAGTACAATAGCAATATTAAGCTTAAAAGGCCCATGCTGCCAATTGCAAACAAACAATCAACTATGCCGTTGGTAAACGCTACAATGATACTCAGGACAATTGAAAAAACGAGTACAACTTCCACAATTCGTATGTACTTCTCAAATAAACTTTTTTTGCATAGGCGTCCTCCAATTACAATAAAGTTTATTGTTAAAATTATATCATTCAAACGTACACATTTCAACTGTGATTATATAAATCCATAAAAAAGTCACCTGCCGGTGACCTTTTGCATAGAGTTTTTATCTTTTAAAAATTTCATTTGAACGTTAATCTTTGTGCTAAAAACGTGACAGACGAGTTTATCCACCGGCTGAAAATTATAAATTATATGATTATAAACGCCCGCACGCATAAAAACAAGGCTGACGCGTATAAACTGCGTCAGCCTATTTTTATATATCCGCTATTACCGCCTCGCCTTTTTCCAGCGAGCGTTTTGCGTCAATGATGCGCTGGTTGGAAGAACCCACGAATTTTAAGTCGTAACTTTTTAGTTCCTGTATAAAAGGACCGTCGATTAGAATGTCGGTCTTTTTCAAAAGGGATAAAACTGCGGGTTCTTCAACGCTTTTTTTTAGCAGTTCCTCAAAGGTGTAGCCGGTGTAGGTGATTACGTTCAGCCCGCGGGCGTGCACAAGCTGCGCCAGTTCCGCCAGTCCTTCGGGCTGGCAGAAGGGTTCTCCGCCGCTGAAGGTAACGCCTCTCAATAACGGGTTTTTTATAATCTCGGAAAAGATTTCTTCCGGCGTTTTCTCAACTCCGCCCGTAAACGGCCAGGTCTGCGGGTTGTGGCAGCCGGGGCAGCGATGCGGGCAGCCCTGCGTGAACACGACAAACCGGATGCCGGGGCCATCCACGATGGATTCGCGGATGACGCCGGCGATTTCTATTGCGCTCATATGGTTTCCATTCTGCTGTTTTCGGTTACTTTTAGGTGCTTGTATCGGTCGCGTTCCTCGGCGCGCTTTGCGTTGTTGAAGCGGTCGAGCGTTCCGACGAGATAGCCGGTAATGCGGCGGATGCGCTCAAAAGGCACGCCGTCCTTATCGCTGCGTCCGCATTTCGGGCAGGCGTCGCCGATGATTCCGTTAAAGCCGCAAACCGGGTCGTGGTCGACGGGATGGTTGATCGCGCCGTAGCCGATTCCGTTTTCCTTCATGCAGCGGATGATGTCCTCGAACGCTTCCAGATTTTTGGTCGGGTCGCCGTCCATCTCGATGTAGGAAATGTGTCCGCCGTTCGTCAGCGCGTGATAGGGCGCTTCTATTTTAATCTTCTCGCACGTGCTGATCGGATAATAAACCGGGACGTGGAACGAGTTGGTATAGTATTCGCGGTCGGTTACGCCCGGGATTTTGCCGAACAGTTTTTTGTCCTTCTCGATAAACCTGCCGGAAAGCCCTTCCGCCGGGGTCGCCAGAAGCGAGAAGTTCAGCTTGTATTTCCGCGCGGTTTCGTCCACGCGCTTGCGCATGTGCCCGACAATTTCAAGTCCGAGCTTCTGCGCCTCTTCGGATTCGCCGTGGTGCTTGCCGATCAAGGCTTTCAAGCATTCCGCAAGCCCGATGAAGCCGATGGTCAGCGTTCCGTGCTTGAGAACCTCGCGCACCTCGTCGTCGATGGAAAGTTTATCCGAATCCAGCCATACGCCGACGCCCATCAGGAACGGGAAGTTGCGCACTTTCTTGCGGCATTGAATCTCGAACCGGTCGAGCAGCTGGTCAACGCACAAATCGATCATCGCGTCCAGCTTCTGATAAAACTCGTCGACAGAACGGCTGGTTATGCCGAGCCGGGGCAGATTAATAGAGGTGAAGCTGAGGTTGCCGCGCGAGTAAACGATTTCTCTGGTCGGGTCGTATATGTTGCCGATGACGCGGGTGCGGCAGCCCATGTACGCGATTTCGGTTTCGGGGCGTCCGGGCTTGTAGTACTGCAGGTTGAAAGGCGCGTCGATAAAGGCGAAGTTCGGGAACAGCCGCTTCGCGCTGACGCGGCAGGCGAGCTTGAACAAATCATAGTTCGGGTCGCCGGGGTTGTAGTTGACGCCCTCTTTGACCTTGAAAATCTGAATCGGGAAAATCGGCGTCTCGCCGAAGCCCAGACCCGCTTCGGTGGCGAGCAGAACGTTCTTCATGACCATGCGGCCCTCAAGAGAGGTGTCGGTGCCGTAGTTGATCGAGCTGAACGGCACCTGCGCGCCGGCGCGGCTGTGCATGGTGTTGAGGTTGTGGATTAGCGCCTCCATTGCCTGGTAGGTAGCGCGGTCGGTTTCGGTATATGCCTGATCCGCCGAGAATTTCTGCGCCTTTTTAATGGATAACGGGTCAAAGTAAGCAGAGAGTATTTTTAGTTCTTCTTCCTGATAACGGTCGATGCTGCCCATCCGCAGTTCTATGCCGCGTTCGGTAATCTCTTTTGCCGCGGCTTTTACTTTTTCAGCGGCATCCGCGCTGTCCGCGCCGTCCAGAACCAGCGCTTTTGTCAGGTTCTCCTTGTACTTTCTTGCGTAGGTCTTGCGCACGCCCTCGGCAAGCCCGTAATCAAAATTGGGAATGCTTTGTCCGCCGTGCTGGTCGTTCTGGTTGGACTGAATCGCGATGCATGCCAGCGCGGCGTAGCTTGCGATGTCGTTCGGCTCTCTTAAGTGGCCGTGTCCGGTCGAAAAGCCGCCCTTGAACAGCTTTTGAATGTCAATCTGACAGCAGGTGGTTGTGAGCGTATAGAAGTCGAAGTCGTGGATATGGATATCGCCGTTGTGATGCGCCTGCGCGTGTTCGGGCTTTAAAATATACATTTCGTTGTAGATTTTCGCGCCCTCCGAACCGTACTTGAGCATAACGCCCATCGCGGTATCGCCGTTGATGTTGGCGTTGTCGCGCTTCAGGTTGCTTTCTTTCGATTCGACATTGGTAATCTCCTCGTAGGTCTGCATCAGGCGCGTATTCATCTCCCGCGCGCGCGTGCGCTCGGCGCGGTATAATATGTACGCTTTGGCGACTTTGGGCAGGTCTGCTTCAATCAGAACCTTTTCGACAATATCCTGTATTTCCTCGACGGTGGGGATGGAATCTGCGGCAAGCTCTTTTTCCGCGAGTTGAAGCACTCTGGTCGCAAGCTGCAGCGCAAGCTGGTCGTTGCCCTCACCGGTCGCGATGAGCGCTTTATTAATCGCGTTGCTGATTTTCTCAAGATTAAATGGGACTTCGCGTCCGTCTCTTTTCCGAATTGATGTAATCATAGCCCTTACTCCCTCCGGACTGTTCCGGTCCTCTCCTTGATGTGTGGTAGCACTAATCATACCACAATATATTGTGGTTGTCAATAGTTTCCTTGAGTATATATTGTATTTTTGTGACAAAACCTTTACTTTGTCCGAAAAAGCTTGGTTTTTCTTTCAAAAAAGCTATTTACTTTAGTCCGCTAATGTGATATCATTATGAAAAATTATTCTATATAAAATATGAAAAATTATTCTATATAAAATAAGGATGATTGCAAATGAAAAAAGTACTTTCAGCTTTCCTGACGCTGACACTGTTGTTGCTCACCCTGTCGCTCTCGTCCTGCTCATCGGAAAAGACGGACCTTGAGTACATTAAAGACAAGGGCGAGATGATTATCGGCATTACCTATTTTAAGCCGATGAACTATTTTGAAAACGACGAGCTGGTCGGCTTTGAAACCGAGTTCGCCAAAGCGGTATGCGCGGAACTGGGCGTTACGCCGAAATTCCAGGAGATAGACTGGAATGCGAAGGAAACCGAACTGAACGCAAAGAATATCGATTGCATCTGGAACGGAATGACCATTACCGACGAAAGAAAAGAAGCGATGGACATTTCCATTCCCTACATGAACAACAAGCAGGTCATGGTTGTTAAAAAAGGAAACGAGAACAAATACACCACGCCCGAGAGCTTAAAAGACGCCAAAGTAGTCGCTGAGGCAAAATCAGCGGGCGCGGATGTCGCAAAGACCGACGAGTTCTTCAAACTCGCTTCCTATACCGATGTCGATTCGCAGGCGAAGGTGCTTTTGGAAGTAAAATCCGGCGTTGCGGATATCGGCATTATCGACTACGTTATGACCATCGGCTCTATCGGTGAAAATACGGATTACAGCGATCTGGTTATCGTAGAAGGAAAATCCTTCGCAGACGAGCAGTACGGCATCGCTTTCCGCAAGAACAGCCCGGAAACCCTCAAAGCCGTGAACGAAGCGATCGAAAAACTGCGCAAGAACGGCACGCTTTTGAAAATTGCCGAGAAATACAATCTTCAGGACGTATTGATTAAAAACTAAGCGGAGCAAACTGAATGTCTTTTTCCACCGTAACCTTAAAACTACTGGACGGATTTTGGCAGAACTGCTACCTGTTTCTCTTCACGCTGCTGGCGGCTTTGCCGCTGGGGCTGTTGATTACCGCAGGCTCCATGTCGAAATTCGCGCCATTAAAATACATAACAAAAGCGTTTGTCTGGGTCATCAGGGGAACTCCCCTGATGCTCCAGCTTTTTGTGGTTTTATACGTACCCGGACTGGTGTTTAACACGCCGTTTCATTCAAGAACGACCGCCGCGCTGATTGCGTTTATCATAAACTACGCGGCGTATTTTTCCGAGATTTACCGCGGCGGCATCGAGAGCATCCCGAAGGGACAGTACGAAGCGGGCAAAGTGCTGGGCATGACCAAGTCTCAGGTCTTTTTCAGGATTATACTCAAGCAGGTCGTCAAGCGGATTATTCCGCCGATCGGCAACGAGGTCATCACCCTTGTAAAGGATACCTCGTTGGCAAGAGTGATCGCCGTGCCGGAAATTTTAAAGCAGGCGGAAGATTTCTCCAAAAACGGCGCCATCTGGCCGCTGTTTTATACCGGCGTGTTTTTCCTTGTGTTCTGCGGCGGACTGACGCTTTTGTTCGGCTATATTGAGAAGAAGTTAGATTATTATAAAGGTTGACGACACATGGCGGTTTTTGAGGTAAAGGATTTACGTAAAAGTTTTGCGGGAAAAGAAGTTTTAAAAGGCATCTCCTTTTCGGTCGAGGAAGGCGAAGTGGTCGCCGTCATCGGCCCGTCCGGCGGCGGAAAGACGACGCTTCTGCGCTGCATCAACCAGCTTGAGCGGATCGACAGCGGCAACATCTCTGTCAACGGCATGGACATGATCGCCGCCGTTGAGGACGGAAAAGCGGTTTACGCGGACAAGGAGACGCTCCGAAAAATCACGCTTTCCATCGGACTGGTTTTTCAGAATTATAATTTGTTCCCGCACTTTACGGTCAGAAGAAACATCACCGAAGCGCTTGTGCGCGTTTTGAAAATGCCCAAAGACGCCGCAAACGCGCGCGCCCACGAACTGCTGAAAAAAATGGGGCTTGCCGACAAAGCGGAAGCGTACCCCTGCGAGCTGTCGGGCGGACAGCAGCAGCGCGTCGCCATCGCAAGGGCCATGGCGTTGGAGCCGAAAATACTCTTCTTTGACGAGCCGACGAGCGCGCTGGATCCGCAGCTGACGGCGGAGATTTTGAAGGTCATCCGCCAGCTTGCCGCGGAAAAGCGCACGCTGGTCATTGTCACGCATGAAATCGGTTTTGCGGCGGCGGTCGCGGATCGGGTGATTATGCTGGACGAGGGCGTTATCATCGCCAACGGCACGCCCGACGAAGTGATTCATAATCCGACAAACCCGCGCGTAAAGGAATTCTTAAGCAAACTGGATGAATAAAAGCAAAGGACAGGCTTATTCACCTGTCCTTTTTTCTTGTCTTACAGGTTATACGGTTGTTTTATTGTTGGCTTTTGCGAATTCGCCGATTTTTCTGTCCATAACGGATATATGTTTCATCAGCCATTCCGAAACAAGATGGTTGGCGTTGAGAATTACCAGCAGATTGCCGCCGGAGGTTTGGTAATCGTTCTGCAGTTTGGTCAGCTGGGCGACGAAATAATCATGCGCTTCTTTCTGCTCTTTGTAGTGCGGATATTGGATGCTGAGCATATACCTTTCCTCGTCGGCAAAATGGGTTTGGGTGTACTCTTTCAGAAAAGCGAGCAGTTCGCCGACATACTCTTTCGCTTTGCCGCTCTTGACGGCGTCAAAAAGCCTATCGACTTTTTCAAACAGCGTTTTATGCTGGTCGTCGATCAGTTGTACTCCGACTGATAAATTGGGCATCCAGGGCATAATCCTTCCTCCTTCAATTTAGCTTTGTTCTGAATACTTATATCTCGTGTGTATTTTTGAAAAGTTTAGCATTTTTACGGCGAAAAAGCAAGAAAAACAGCAAAGTAAATGATAAAATTTGTTGACAACGCTCCCCGAAGCGTTTAATATGGAATAAAAGAAAAAGACTGGGTATATTTTCCATTTTCCTGCCCATCATAGATGTATTCGGGCAAAAAGAAACAGAACGGAGTGATAAAATGAAAAGCACGATTTCCCATATCCACGCGCGTGAAATTCTGGATTCCCGCGGAACTCCGACCGTTCAGGCGGAAGTGACGCTGGAGAGCGGCGTCACAGGAGTTGCCAGTGTGCCTTCGGGCGCATCCACCGGCGTGCATGAAGCGCTTGAGCTTCGGGACGGCGACAAGTCAAGGTATTTGGGCAAAGGCGTTTTGAAGGCGGTCGGGAACGTCAACGACGTCATCAGCAAGCTCTTAAAGGGCAAAAACGCCGAGAAGCAGGACGAAATCGACCGCTGCATGCTGGAAGCCGACGGCACTCCGAACAAAAGCAAACTCGGCGCCAACGCGATTCTGGCGGTTTCGCTCGCGACCGCAAAAGCGGCCGCTTTAAACAATCAGCTTCCGCTTTACAAATACCTCGGCGGCGGGGACGCGCGCACGCTTCCGATTCCCATGATGAACATTATCAACGGCGGCGCGCACGCCACCAACAACCTCGACATACAGGAATTTATGATTATGCCGGTGGGCGCAAAGACTTTCGCCGACGCTTTGCGGATGTGCGCCGAGATTTTCCATACGCTCAAGAAGATACTGGCAAAGCAGGGATTGGCGACCTCCGTCGGCGACGAAGGCGGTTTCGCGCCCAACCTCAAAGACGACGAGGAAGCGATCAAACTGCTGCTTGAATCGGTTGAAGCGGCAGGATACGCGCCCGGCAAGGACATTATGATCGCGATCGACGCGGCGTCCAGCGAGTGGTACAAAGACGACGGCACCTACTTTATGCCCAAAAAACAGATTCGGTTCACAAAGAACGAACTGATCGAATACTGGGAGAATCTGATCGGCAAGTATCCGATTATTTCGATCGAGGACGGCGTCGCGGAGGACGACTGGGAAGCCTGGAGGGCGCTTACCAAAGCGGTGGGCGAAAAGGTTCAGCTGGTCGGAGACGACCTGTTCGTCACCAACTCGGCGCGTCTGAACAAAGGAATTGAGATGGGGGTTGCGAACGCGATTCTGATTAAGCTCAATCAAATCGGCACCCTGACCGAAACGCTGGAGACCATCCAAACCGCGCGCCGGAACGGATACCGTTCGGTGATTTCGCACCGGTCCGGCGAAACCGAGGATACCACCATCGCGGATTTGGCGGTCGCCGTCAACGCAGGGCAGATCAAGACGGGCGCGCCGTCGCGCAGCGAGCGCGTCGCGAAATACAACCGGCTGCTTGCGATTGAGGAAGAGCTTGACCGCGCCGTTTATCCGGGAATATCCTTATTTAAGTAAAAAAGCGCCGCATTGAAAACCTCAATGCGGCGTTTTTTTGTCGGCGTATATTCGAATCCATCCATAAACAGCGCTTGTACAAAAAAATTCTTATTTTTTGCCTTTCAAAATCAGGGGACGCCGAGATAAAGATTGACCTCGACATCCAAATCGTTTAGCGGTATAATATCTATGCCGGCTTTATCCGCAGCTTGGGCGATGTCCTGCAAAAAACTGCCGGAGAACAGCGGTTGTCTCAAGAAATTAATGTTTTACAAAGGAAAGTTATGAACCGTCAAAAAGAAACGCTGCAAAAAATCGTTGACCCGCTTCTTGCCTGGTACGAGCGGAACGCGCGCGGCCTTCCCTGGCGCAGGGACAAGGACCCGTATCACGTCTGGGTTTCAGAGATTATGCTCCAGCAGACGCGGGTGGAGACCGTCGTTCCCTACTACGAGCGTTTTATAAAGGAGCTGCCGACCATCCGTAGCCTTGCCTGCGCGCCGGAAGAGAAGCTATTAAAACTGTGGGAGGGGCTGGGCTATTATGTGCGGGTTCGGAATATGCAAAAAGCCGCGGTTCAAATCTGCGAACGATATAACGGCGTCTTTCCGGAAAAGTTCGAAGCGATACGTTCTCTGCCGGGCATCGGCGATTACACAGCGGGCGCGATTGCGTCGATCGCGTTTGAACAGCCGGCGCCGGCGGTGGACGGAAACGTTCTGCGCGTCGTTGCCAGACTGACCGGCAGCCAAACAGATATAAAAAGTCCCGCGCTTAAGGCGCAGATAGCGGCCGATTTGGCGGCTGTTTATCCGGCGGGCCGCTGCGGCGATTTTACGCAGAGCCTGATGGAATTGGGCGCGCTCGTCTGCCTGCCCAACCAGATGCCGAAATGCGCCTTCTGCCCGCTTCAGGATTATTGCTTTGCGAAGCGGCATCACATGCAGCTACGGCTTCCGGTCAAAGCCGAAAAGGAAGCGCGGAAGAAGGAGACCAAAACCGTCCTGCTGATTGTCTGCGGGGAAAAAGTCGCGATTCGAAAGCGGAAAGAAGGCGGTCTGCTCGGCGGGCTGTGGGAGTTTCCGAACATGGAAGGCATATCGGGCGAACGGGAAATAACCGCATGGCTGACGGAAAAGGGGCTGGACGTAAAAAGCGTTGCCAAAGCGGCGGAGAAAAAGCATATCTTTACGCATATCGAGTGGGACATGCATTGTTTTTTAGCGGTTTGCGGGAATACAAACGAAGAATTTGTCTGGGCGACGCCAGACGAGCTCAAAGCGTATTCTTTGCCGACGGCGTTTCGAAAATTTCTGCCTATTATTCCGATTTTTGGTTGACTTTTCCGGCTTTTAATGATACTTTTGAGTAAACGAAACGTATTTGGGGGGTCTTTATGCAGAAATATCATGTTATCGTGGTCGGCGGCGGATTCGCGGGCTGCGGCGCGGCGATCGCGGCGGCAAGAGGCGGCGCCAAGGTATTGTTAATCGAGCGGCTCAACTGTCTCGGCGGCGCTCCCTGCACGATGGCGGTCACGCCGTTTATGGGCAACGCGACCCGCATGCCGGAAACCGGCGAGGTAAAAGAGCTGTCGCGCGGGATTATCGCCGAAATCATCGCGGAAATGCAGGCAATGCAAAGCATGCGGGGAAACATTATAAATCCGGAGTATTTAAAACTCGTGCTCAACCGCATGATGGAAAAAGCCGGCGTCGACCTGCTTTTCAACTCCTACTTCATAGCCGCGAAGCGCGAGGGAAACGCGGTCAAATCCATTCAGGTTGCGAACAAATCAGGCGTTCTCACGTTTGAGGCGGATTACTTTATCGACGCCACCGGCGACGCGGACGTCGCTTTTGCCGCCGGATTTCCGACGCGTCTGGGCAGGCCGAAGGACAACCTCTGCCAGCCGATGACGCTGTGCTTCAGCATCGCGGGCGTCGATCCGGTGAAGTTTGAAGAGAACCGCAATAAAATCATACACATCTGGCAGGAAGAAAAGAAGAAAGGCCAAATCAAAAACCCGATGGACACCATTATGGTGTTCCACAGCGTTTTCCCGGGAATCGTGAACCTGAACGCGACGCGCGTGATAAAAAGAAACCCCGTGGACTGCTGGGATGTCACGAAGGCGGACATTGAAGCGCGGGAACAGGTTTTTGAACTGCACGATTTTCTGGTGCGCTGCGTGCCGGGCTTTGAGAACAGCAAGGTGCTTTCCTCGGCCGTGCAGACCGGCGTGCGCGAGAGCCGCATGATCGACGGCGAGCATATTCTGACCGCGGAAGAACTCATCGCCTGCACGAAATTCGAGGACTCCATCGCCTGCGGCAATTACGACATCGACATTCATAATCCCGAGGGAAGCGGAACCTCTCATTACTTCTTCCCGGCGGGGCAGTATTATACCATTCCCTACCGCAGCCTGATTCCGAAGGATTCGGAGAACCTTCTCGTCGCCGGGCGCTGTATCTCCGCGACGCACGAAGCGCAGGCGTCTATCCGCATTATGAAGATTGTCTGCACGTTGGGCGAAGCGGCCGGAACGGCAGCCGCGATCGCGGTCAGGGACAAAGTCCCCGTCAAACAGGTGGACATCAAGAAACTGCAGAAAACACTGGTCGAAAACAACGCTTGCATTGAATAAGAAAACGCCCGAGATAAGCAAAACGCTTGTCCCGGGCGGTTTTTTGCTGTTTCAGAGCAAATAAATTATTCAAAAATTTCCCTCTTGAAATTTTTCCGAGAATGGTGTATGCTAATAGCAGAAGAACATCCGTTCGAGGTGCTTTATGCAGCGAGTAATCCTTCATTCGGATATAAACAACTTTTACGCCAGCGTGGAATGTTTGTGTAATCCTGCGCTCCGGAACAAGCCGGTCGCCGTGGGCGGCGATCCGGAAAAGCGGCACGGGATTGTGCTTGCGAAAAACGAAATCGCCAAGCGCTACGGCGTAAAGACCGGAGAGGCTTTGTGGGAAGCAAGGCAGAAATGCCCCGATATCGTATTCGTTCCGCCGAATTTCGAAAAGTATCTCCGCTTCTCAAAAATGATAAAAGAGATTTACGCCGATTATACCGATAAAATCGAACCGTTCGGGCTGGACGAGTCGTGGCTGGACGTTACGGAAAGCCGGAGCCTGTTCGGCAGCGGAAGAACCATCGCGGACGAGATTCGAAAGCGGGTAAAGACAGAGCTGGGCATCACCGTTTCGGTCGGCGTCAGTTTTAATAAGATTTTCGCCAAGCTGGGTTCGGACATGAAAAAGCCGGACGCGACGACCGAGATATCCCCGGATAATTTCTGCGAAAAGGTCTGGCCGCTTCCGGTCGGCGAGCTTCTGTATGTGGGGCCAGCCACCGTGCGAAAGCTGCGGCATTACGGGATTTACACCATCGGCGACCTCGCGAAGTGCGACACGAAGTATCTCGAATACTGGTTCGGAAAGAACGGCATCATGCTCTGGCAGTTCGCGAACGGACTGGATACGTCGCCGGTGAGCAATTTGTACGCCAAATCGCTGATAAAATCGGTGGGCAATTCGACCACCACGCCCAAAGATTTGGTTTGCGACGACGACGTCAAGATAACGCTGTACCTGTTATCCGAAAGCGTCGCGGCAAGGCTGCGGGAATATAAGCTGATGTGCCAAACGGTTCAGATATATGTCCGGGACAGCAGGCTGTTTTCCTTTGAGCGGCAGGAAAAACTTGCCGAACCGGTTTGTGTTTCGACAAAAATTGCCGAAACCGCGTTCAAAATATTCAAAGAAAACGTAAAAGAACCCTACGCGATTCGGAGCTTGGGGGTCAGAGCCTGCGACCTTATGATGGATGCGTACCGGCAGATGGCGCTTTTGCCTGAAAGCGTCAAGCTGCAAAAACAGGAGGACCTTGAAACGGCAGTGGATGCTATCCGGCGCAGGTTCGGGCATTTTGCCATTCAGCGAGGGCTGATGCTTACGGACAAAACGCTCTCCAACTTAAATCCGAAGGACGACCATGTCATTCATCCGGTGGCGTTTATGCGATAAAATAACCTAAGGAAGGGAATATTTTTGCGAATCAATGTATCCGTTATTTTAAAACAGGACACCGACGGAAAAAAGACACCCTTGTCCATTATCTGGAAGGACGGCAGGACCTTTGACATCGACCGCGTGCTCGATGTCCGCCGCGCCGCTTCCCTTAAGTCCGGCGGGGTGGGCGAACGCTATACCTGCAGGATAAGAAATAAACAGATCTACCTCTTCGACGAAGAAGGCAGCTGGTTTCTTGAGGCATTATAATTTTTATGAATATTGCATATTGTGACATAATCCGCAAAAATAGTACTGTATTATATGCAAAAGAATATGTTTTTGTGTAAATTTACTTTTTGAAATTTGGGCATAATCGTTGACCTGAATATAGCGGTGTGGTATAATAAATCGTTGTGATAAAATATTCCTTTGAGAGGATAAAATAAATGTCAAAAAAAGCGTTGTTAGTTGCTACATTATTTTGTTTCCATGGATTATTTGAAAGAAATAATATAAAAATACTGCAAGAACAAGGATATGAAATTTATACAGCATCTAACGGAGCAAAAAAATTAGGTGCTCATGGAGATGTTGGCCAGCTTGATTCTCTAAATGTTAACAAAAATCAGATAGATTTTAGCCGCTCACCATTGTCTTTATCGAACTTAAAGGCATATAAGCAAATAAAAAAACTAATAAACGAAAATAACTTTGATGTTATTCATTGCAATACACCGGTAGCCAGTTTCATTACAAGGGTTGCAGCGAGAAAAGCAAGAAAAAAAGGAACCAAAGTAATTTATACTGCACATGGTTTCCACTTTTACAAAGGTGCACCTTTGAAAAATTGGCTTTTGTATTATACTGCTGAAAAAATATGTTCATATTTTACGGATGCTTTAATCACTATTAATCTAGAAGATTATGAACTGGCTAAAAGAAAAATGAAGGCAAAAATGATATACTATATACCAGGTGTGGGCATTAATATTGAGAAGTTTTCTAATGTGGTAATAGACAAAGAGCAGAAAAGAAAAGACTTAGGCATTCCATTGGATGCATTTTTACTTTTTTCCGCAGGAGATATTAATAAAAATAAAAATCATGAAATTATTATAAGGGCTATTAGTCAATTGGAAAATTCAAATTTATATTACATAATAGCAGGTGAGGGAGAATTGGAAAGCTATTTAAATAGTTTAATACATTCTCTTAAGCTTGAGAAAAATGTTAAACTAATCGGGTACAGAAATGATATTGCAGAACTTTATAAAATATCGGATATTTTTTGTTTTCCATCTTATAGAGAAGGACTTTCAGTAGCTTTAATGGAAGCAATGTCAGCAGGATTACCGGTAATATGCTCAAAAATTCGTGGCAATATGGAATTAATACAAGATGGGAAAAACGGCATTTTATGTAATCCAGCGTCTGTTGAGGATTTTACAAAAGCAATAAATATTATCATTCATGATGATAAAAAAAGAGCTGCAATGGGCAGCTTTAGTAAAGAGTATGTCAAAAAATTTGATATTCACGTAGTTGATAAAATGATGCGAGATATATATAAAAATGTAATAGGTGGAAGTAAGAATAAGAATGAGAATACTAGTAGTTTCATGCAGCCCTTGGAGAGATGACAATAATATTGGAAATACATATACTAATATCTTTCAGGGCATGAAGAATATAGAGATAGCACATATATGCTGTGGTAGTGGAATTCCGGATACAAAATTTGTAAAAAGACACTTTCATATAAGTGAAAAGAGCATAATTAAAAATTTGATAAATGGAAAATACCCTTGCGGGTATGAAGTTAATGATTTAAACAATAATGAATTAGAGCCAATTGGGAAAAAGACTGGTTTTTTTGATTTTATGCGAAAAAATAGACTTCAAATTTTCTTTTGGGTTAGAGATCTGATATGGAGTTTTAATAATTGGAAGAGCGATTCATTGAAAAAATTTATAGATGATTTTAATCCAGATATAATTTTTGCTATTTTTCTGGATTCGATTTATCTAAACAAAATGCTTTTATTTATTCATAATTATATAAAAAAACCGCTTGTGCTTTATGCATGGGATGATGTATATACATTGAAGCAATTTTCACTATCTCCATTTTATTGGATAAACAAAATTATTCAAAGAAATTATTTGAGAAAAGTAGCTAAAATATCTTCAGCTATATACACTATTTCTGATTTTCAAAAGAAGGAATATTCTAAGATATTTAAGAAAGAATGCAAAATATTATTTAAAGGTTATAACTTTAACTCTGAATATATACCGTACAAATTAAATAATCCTTTAAAATTGGTTTATACAGGGAATTTAGGGCAAGGTAGATGGAAATCATTAATTTTAATTGCTAAAGCATTAAAAGCTATTAACAATTATGAAATTAAAGCTCAATTATTCATATATACATTGACACCTTTAAAAAATAAGGTAAAAAAGCAGTTAAATGATGAGAAAAATGTCTTCTTTAAAGGAAGTGCTACTGCTGAAGAAGTAAAAATAATTCAACATGAAGCTGATATATTAGTACATGCAGAATCATTTGATTTAAAGAACAAACTGATTGTTAAATATTCATTTTCAACTAAACTTGTGGATTACTTTAAGTCGGCTAAATGTATATTTGCCGTCGGTAGTGAAGATGTTACTTCTATTAAATATCTTATAAAATATGATGCAGCTATTGTTGCTAAAAATAAGCATGAAATTATAGAAAAATTAAATAATATTGTAAGCAATTACAATTTAATATACGAATACGGTAGAAAATCTTGGAATTGTGGCATGAAAAATCATGATATTTATAAAATTCAGGACAATTTATTTCGCGATCTAAAATATATAAGCGGTGAAACATATGAAAGTATTACAAATTAATTCTGTATGTAATGTTGGAAGTACAGGTAGAATAGTAACGGATATTGCAGATTTGCTACGAAAAAATGGATATGAAAGTTATGTTGCGTATGGTTGCGGGAAATCAAATGAACCTAATTCTTATTTAATGGAAAATAAATTATATCTTAAATTTAATATTTTAAAAACAAGGTTATTTGGAAGGCATGGTTTTTATAATAAACGGACAACAAAAAAGTTAATAAAATGGATTGATGAAGTTAATCCAGATATAATTCATTTACATAATTTACATGGTCATTATTTAAACGTAGAAATACTTTTTAAATATTTAAAAAAACTTAACAAACCTGTAATTTGGACTTTGCATGATTGTTGGAGCTTTACTGGGCATTGCAGCTATTTTGATTATATAAAATGTAATAGGTGGATAGCAGGGTGCTATTCGTGTCCACAAAAACATGAATATCCAAATAGTTGGTTTTTTGATCGATCGAAGAAAAATTGGGAAGAGAAAAAAAGATTATTTACAAGTTTAAATGATTTAACTATTGTTACCCCATCATATTGGTTAGCCAATTTGGTTAAAGAATCTTTCTTAAAAAAGTATGAAGTTGATGTTATACCAAATGGTATTGATTTGACAAAGTTTAAGCCTATAAAAAGCGATTTTCGAAATAAATATCATATAAAGGGGAAAATTGTTCTTGCTGTAGCGTTTTATTGGGATATTAGAAAAGGTTTTAATTACTTGCCAGAAATAGCTAAAAAGCTTGGTGAAAATTATACTATTATTGTAGTGGGAGTAAATAAAAATCAAAAAAGAAATCTTCCCAAAAATATTATAGCTATTTCAAAAACAAATGATATACAACAATTGATTGAATTGTATTCGATAGCTGATGTATTTATTAACCCAACATTAGAAGATAATTTCCCTACTGTTAATCTTGAAGCACTTGCGTGTGGTACTCCAGTAATAACATTTAAAACAGGTGGAAGTATTGAAGCAATAGATGAGAATTGTGGTTATATTGTAAATCAAGGCGATATAAAGACTTTGATTTCTAAAATAAAAGAAATATGTGAAAAACCTAAATTTGAAAAAATAAATAAATGCGTCAATAAAGCGAAAAGTTATGATAAAAATCGACAATTATATAAATATATTGAATTATATAAGATAAAAGGTAATTTAGAATGATAGTATGGATCTTTCTGATAATATATTTATTATTATTAAGGTTATTAATGGGTAGTTTGAATACAAAATACAAGCAAAAATTGTATTTAATATTATCCGGCATAGTTATTGTATTAATAATGGGATTTAGATATCCTAAATATAATATAGTATATGACCTTGAAATATATTATAATTATTATAAAAATTTATCTTATTTGTCTTGGAAAGAAATATTTGATTATTCACGCTTTGAATATGGTTATGCTATACTAAATAAGTTATTGGTATCAATTGTTCCTTGGCCTCAATTCATAATTATTTTTGAGGCTTTTATCTGTGTTTATTCAATGTTTAGATTTATTTATAAATATTCTAATAATGCATTTTGGGGTGTATTATTTTATGTTACGCTTGGTACTATGTCTTTCCAATTAACAGCTTTTCGGCAAGCTTTTGCAATTTCTATATGCTTATATAGTATTGATTATATAAAACAGCACAAAATTTTAAAATTTCTAGTTTTGGTATTAATAGCAGCGACGTTTCATAAAACAGCTATAGTTTTCTTACCTTTATATTTTATTGGACAAAGAAAATTAAATTTGAAAAATAATCTGATAAGTATAATTTGTATTGTAATTCTTATTAGTTCTGCTAATTGGATAACTAATTTTGGAAATGAAATATTAGGAATGAATTATAAGAGCATTTATATTGGTAATGAATTTGGAGGAATTGTCCCAATATTAATTTATATTATAACAATAGTATTGTCATGGATTAATTTAAAAAATGAATCAGATGTTATATCTTTAAATATGACTGAGATGGGATTAGGTATTTATGCAATGAGGTATTCTTCCATTGCATTAGAAAGAATTAGTTTTTATTATACACCCAGTATAGTAATATCATTACCAAATGTTTTAAATTCATTTAATGATCGTAAAATCCAATTTATAATAAAATTATGTGCTTTAATTCTTGCCATTTTATTATTTTATCATAGATTGACTTATTCAGAATGGGCAGATTATAAATTTTTTTGGCAATAATAATTCTATAATTGTATAAAATATGAAAAACTCAACGAAACTCTTAATTAAAAACTCATTTATGCAGTATTTAATGTATGCAATGAAAATGATATTCCCTTTAATAACGCTGCCATACATGACTAGGGTACTCAGCGTGGATTCATATGGTACTTATACCTATGTAAATACATGCATGAGTTATGCAGTAATACTTATTGATTTCGGATTTATGCTTTCGGCAACAAAAAACATAGTTGCTGCAAAAGATGACAAAAATAAAATTGGCGAAATTATTGGATCCGTCATAGCGGCAAAAATCATATTAGCAGCTATTGCGGCTGTTGCAATATGTATTATGATATTTTGCATCGATTTGCTGCGAAATTATGTACTATTTACACTTTTAATGTTCGCAGCAGTATGTATCGATATTTTGCTTCCCGATTATTTGTTTAGAGCATTAGAAAAAATGGAGATAATAACATATCGTGTTTTGATATGTAAAACTGTTTCCACTGCTTTGCTGTTCGTTTTAGTAAAAAATGATTCTGATTTATTATTTGTGCCGGTCCTGAATATAATAAGTGAAATCATTGCGGTTGTAACGACACTAATCTATGTTTACAAAAGTGACATACATATTCATATAAGCGGTTTTAGAAATTCATTAAAAACATTAAAAGAAGGAAATGTTTATTTTATATCTAATTTTGCTACAACAGCCTTTGGGGCGTTTAATACTTTATTAATTGGAATCTTCTTTAATGCAGAAGATGTGGCATTTTGGGGGGTATCGATGCAGTTAATCAATGCTGCTCAAGGATTATATTCTCCCATAATCAACAGTGCATATCCGCGAATGTTGAAGGATAAGAATATAAAGTTGATACTAAATATATTAAAGATCTTTATGCCTTTAATTTTGATTGCTTGTTTAGGTTGTTATGTTTTAGCGGGTGAAATATTAACATTGCTGTGCGGAGCCCAATATTTACCGGCAGCAAAAACATTTCAATTGTTGTTGCCAGTTTTAATATTCTCATTTCCTGCCATGTTGCTTGGATGGCCAACATTAGGCGCAATCGATAAAGTAAAGCAAACAACAACTACTACTATTATTGCATCAATAGTACAAGTAGCATTAATAGGTATTTTATTGTTGGCAAATAGTTTTACGATTATCAATTTGGCTATTATGAGAGGTTTAACAGAATTAACTTTATTATTAAGTAGAGCTTCTTTATGTATTAAGTACAAGAAAGAGTTGGTTGAATAAATGGAAGATAAAAATGAATTGAGCCTTGAGGAAATCAAGAAAATAGAGCTTGATATTCTAAAAGATATTCATCAAGTTTGTGAGAATAATGGCCTTAGATATTATTTAGCTGGAGGTACATTATTAGGTGCTATCCGTCACAAAGGTTTTATACCTTGGGACGATGACATAGATATTATTATGCCAAGGCCGGATTACATGAAATTTATTAAAATATACGAAAATGAAGGTGATAAAAAGTATAAATTAATATCACCATATAACAATAAGAACCATTTGTATACATTTACAAAAGTATTTGATACGCGAACAGTAAAAATTGAAAATGGAATAGATTACGACTCGGATAATATAGGCGGCATCGAAGTCGATATTTTTCCTTCAGATGGATTGCCGGATAATATAAAAAAATCAAACAATTATTTTTTTAGACAAAAAATATTATTTAATTTCTACACATTTTCTGTATTAAAATATCGCAAAGGTAAGAATGTAATTAAAAACATAATAAAAAACACAATTATTAGTATATGCAAGTTATTTGGAAAAAATAGATTCATTGAATTAATTAATAATATGGCAATGAAATATGATTTTAATAATAGCAAATATATCGCAGTCAGCGTTACCCCATATTATGGAAAAAAAGAACGTTTGGAGAAAGATAGATTTATTAATCCAATAAAAGTAGAATTTGAAGGTTACTTATTTAATGCTCCTGAAAATTACGATCAATATTTGTCAAATTTATATGGTGAATATATGAAATTACCACCAGAAGAAAAACGTATTACACATCACAATTATAAAGCATATTGGAAGTAAAAAGATCGAGGTGGCTAAAATATGAATGTTGCTTTATTAACTGCAGCAGGAACTGGAACAAGAACGCATCAGGATATACCTAAGCAATTTATTCATGTTGATAATAAACCTATTATCATTTATACATTGGAAGCGTTTCAGAAGCATCCTAGCATTGATGCGATCATTGTTGTTGGATTAAAGGGTTGGCTCGACATTTTATGGGCTTATGCGAAACAGTTTAATATACATAAGTTGAAATGGGTTGTAGAAGGCGGTAGCACAGGACAAGAATCTATTAAAAATGGCTTAATGGAGCTAAAAAAGTATTGCCAACCGGATGACGTGGTTTTGGTCCATGACGGAAATAGACCATTCGTTTCGCAAGATATTATTACGGACTCACTTGTTAAATATAACCAATATGGCTCGGCAGTCGCTGCTATACCATGTACGGAAGCTGTTTTCGTTAGCGAAGATGGCATAGTGTCGGAAAAAACGATTCCAAGAGAAAAATTATATAGAACACAAACACCCCATACTTATAAATTGGAAAAATTATTATGGGCACATGATGAAGCTGAAAAAAAGGGTATTAAAAATACAGCAGCTTCTTGTACTTTAATGAATTTATTAGGCGAAAAAGTATACTTTTCATTAGGTTCTGAAAAAAATATAAAAATTACTACTACAGAGGATATCGAAATATTCAAAGCATTATTGCATTCCAAGAATGATGACTGGATAAAATAGGATTAGAATATGAAGTATACGTCCTGTTATAAAAATGATTTGGAAGATACAATAAATAACACTCCTGATTTTGAGTTCCTTAAGAATAAGAGAATCTTAGTAACTGGAGCTACAGGATTGATTGGTTCTGCAATTATTGATGTGTTGTCTTATAAAAATATAAAAGACAAATGGAATATACATATATACGCAGCAGGAAGAGATAAAGGAAAAATAGCGCAAAGATTTGAGCAAATATATGGAGAAGATTTCTTTTCCTTTGTACCTTACGACGCAAGCAGAGAGATAGATTTTACGTTAGATGTTGATTATATCATTCATGCTGCAAGTAATGCACATCCTATAGCATATTCCGAACAACCAGTCGAAACAATGATAAGCAATTTATACGGTATCAACAATTTGCTGAGTTATGCGAAAAAACATCACGTGACTCGAATTTTATATATTTCCTCTAGTGAAGTATATGGGCAGAAAGATAATAATTTGCCGTATAAAGAAAATGATTATGGATTTATTGATATATTAAATCCCAGAGCATGCTATCCCTTAAGCAAAAAAGCTGCTGAGACATTATGTATAAGTTATAAAAAAGAATATGGGCTTGATGTTGTAATTGTCAGACCGGGTCACGTTTATGGACCTACAATGTCCGATACTGATTCACGCGCTTCAGCTCAATTTATTAGAAATGTATTAAATGGACAAGATATTGTAATGAAAAGTCCGGGCATGCAACTGCGGTCATATTGTTACGTATTTGATTGCGTTTCGGCAATTTTAACAGTACTGATAAGAGGATCTTCAGGCGAAGCATATAATATTTCAAACAAAAACTCAATTGTTACAATAAGACAGTTGGCTGAATGTTTAGCTGAACTAAGCGGTAGAAGAATAATTTATGAAAACCCACAGGATAAAGAATTACAGGGGTATAATATGATGACATACTCGGTTTTAGACTCTGAAAAATTGGAGAAACTGGGGTGGAAAGGTCTATATAATTTACATGAAGGCGTAAAAAGAACTTTACGGATATTAACTGAATAATAAACGGAATCGCGTCCGAAAATAGACGCGATTTTTTGTGTATCGAAAAAGTTTAATACTGTAATCACCTCATAACGAGCGTCACCAAAAAAACATTCTACAAAAACACATCGAATTTTCTTTTTTCTCCTTGATATTTTTGCCGGGGTATTATATACTTTTTTGAGTGAGGATACTTAAAAGTTAAAGTTTACTAAAATATAAAAAATGCCTTATTTTATGACGGCAAAAACAAAGTCTGCTATCTGGGAGAAAGAATACACAATATGAACATGAAATATAGAAAAATACTTATCATAATCGGTTTGCTTGTTATAACAGCGGTTATCGCGACCGTATTGGGCATGGTTGCAAAGCAATCAAACAACCCTGACGCAAATCCTGTATCGGAGGAAAGCTATCAAAGCGTAGACGCGGGCGCGACAATTTCGGATAATGTTTCGTCCGAAGCAGAGCCGGCGGAATCAACGGACCAGACGGATAATTCGGACGCTGTTTCAAGTACGCCCGTTGATACTTCATCGAGCCCGCCCTCTGAAAGCAAGCCTGCCGAAAGCGCCCCGAATGAGGGAAGCGAGCCTTTGCAGCCGGTCGACGCTTCCTATTACAAAGACGCGTGCTTTATAGGAGATTCGCGGTCGGAAGGCTTTATGATGTATGCGGGGCCCGCCGAAGCGTCCTATTACGTTTACAAGGGGCTTACCGTATCCGGATTTTTCAGCACCGAATTTGTAAAGGACGGCGACAGAAAAATTACGGCCGCAGAAGCGTTGAAAAATAAACAGTTCGGAAAAGTCTACATCATGCTGGGCATCAACGAGCTGGGATGGTCTTACAGCAGTGTTTTCTATGAAAAATACTGCGACATTATCGACTATATCCGGGAAGTGCAGCCGGACGCGAAGATTTTCGTGCAGTCCATTTTTCCGGTTTCCGCAAAGAAATCCGCAAAAGACGCCTATGTCAACAACACCCGCATTCAGGAATACAACCACCTGATTAAAAAGATGTGCGTTGAAAAGAGCGTCGTTTATCTGGATGTCGGTCAGGCGCTTCAGGACGAGAACGGAAATCTTCCAGAAGAAGCGGCGTTCGACGGAGTTCATCTGAACAAGCCGTACTGCGAAAAGTGGCGCGTCTTTCTTGACACGCATACCGACGTCGAAGCGGCATCGGAGTCTGAAGTCGGGTAAAGTATTGACAGCACAGGAGGAAGAACGGTGAAAATAAAGGAATCCGTAACATTAAAATCCATTGTACTTTTTGTATTTTGCCTTTGCGTTCTGTTCGCGGGCTGCGGCAAGGAAAACGTCACGATCGACGTCGCCGGTCTTGCGGATGAGCTGAAAAACACGATTCCGTTCAGCGACAGTCTGGAAGAAATGAGCGAAGTTGCGTTTCAGCTGAAATATGACATTGACGAAGCCGATATCGTTTCCAAAAAAATATATGTCGGCTCCGGCGCTACGGCCGAGGAGATCGCGGTCTTTGAAGCGAAGGATGAGGAAGCGGCAAAACGCATTTTGTCCGCTGTCGATCTGCATGTCGAAGAGCAGATACACGAATATACAAACTACAACCCGGACGAGCTTAAAAAGCTGAACGATTCGGTTAAAATGCAGAAAGGAAAATACGTTATCCTTTGCGTATCGGACCACAGCGAGACCGCAAGAGCCTGCATCAATAAATACGCCAAATAGGGTTAAGGAGAGTTATATTGTCTGGACGAAGTATCAAAGCGGCGTTGACCGCCGCGGCATGCTTTATTGTCGTTGGCTGTTTCTTGCTGATCCTTTTTAACGGAACACTTAGTCTGCCCGTAAAAAGCAGATTCATACCGGCGCACAAAACGGTTTCCGGCAGCGAATCGTCAGATAAGATTGAAGAGTCCGGTTATCAGTCTTTTGAAGAATATATCTACGATACGGTTTTTATCGGGGACTCCCGCACAAACGCGCTTGCGGTGTACGAACTTGTGCCGGTTAAGAACGTGCTTGCAAAGGACGGCGAGAATCACCGTTCAGCGCGAACCGAAAAGATTATTGCCGCCCCTTCCGGCAAAGCTGTTACCATCGCGCAGGCCGTCGCGGAGATGAAGCCGGTGCGAATGATGGTTTCGTTCGGCATAAACGGCGTTTCGTTTATGGACGAGGAAAGCTTTATCGAGGAATACGCTTTATTTTTAGACGAACTGCATCAGGCTTCGCCGGATTCGATTATCATCGTGCAGTCCATCCTGCCGGTTTCCAAAAGCTATGAAACCCAAAAACCGACCTTGTCGAATCAAAAAATAGACCGGTACAATAAGCTCCTAAAACAGCTGGCCGAACAGAAAGGGTTTGCGTTTCTGGATTCGAGCGCGGTTTTGAAGGATAAAAACAACGCCTTGGACCAAAAATACGACAGAGGCGACGGGCTGCATTATAATAAAGCGGCTTACGAAGCGCTGCTGCAGTTCTATAACAAAAACAGAATCGGTTAAAAAAGACAGCGGTTTCCTTTTATACAGGGAAACCGCTTTTTTTACAAGTATTTCAGCAAATCCCTGACCCTTACGTACACGGAGGCTTTGAAAATCAGAACGCTGCCGGGCTGTATAGATTCCTTGAAATAATCCGCCGCCTGCTCGACCGTATCAAAATGCTTCATTTTCTCGGGCGGCGCGCCCTCGCTTTCGGCGCCCGCGATGTATTCTTTCGCCCATTTTCCGACGGCGATCAAGCGGTCGAAAATGACTTTTGCCGCCTGCTGTCCGATTGCGAAATGCACTTCCCTGGCATAGTCCGCGATGCCGTCGTCGGGCCGCTCCACGTCGCCCATAATCAAAACAACAGGCCTGTCGCCGGCAAATTTCGGAATATCTTCTAAAAGCAGCCTTGTGGAATCCGGGTTCGCGTTGAAGTTGTCGTCTATGATCACCGTATCGTTGGGACCGGGCAGGGTTTTAAGCCTTCCTGCCATGGGCTGAAAAGCCGCCAGTCCGCGGCGGATGACGTTCGGCTGCAGCCCGAGTTCGAGCCCGACCGCGAAAGCTGCGAGCGCGTTTAAAACGTTGTATTTTCCGACGGTGCGAACGACGCATTCCGTTTCTCCCTGGCTGTGCAGAACCTTAAAGCGGGATTTAAAATCTTTATATTCAATATCCGATGCCCGGATGTCGAATTTGTCGGAGAACCCGTACCGCACGACGCGGCCTTGAAACCGTTCGAGCGGAAACCTGGCGCAGTTTTCGTCCTCGCCGTTGACGATAAAGACGCCGTTCTGGTCCATATGGTCTAAAATTTCGGCTTTCGCTTCTATGATGTTTTCAATCGAGCCCAAAAGCACATAGTGCGCCCGCTGGATGGAAGTCAAAACGGCGACGGTCGGCTTTATAATGCCGGAGGAGAAGCCCATATAGCCTTTGCTTTTCATGCCGGCTTCGATTACGACGGCTTTATGGCGATCTCTTACATTTAGAAGGTTATACGCGGCGCCGAAAGCCGTGTTGTAGTTTTTATATCCGACTAAAACCGGCATCCCGGCGCGAAGAACCGCGCCGATCATATCCTTTGTGGTTGTTTTGCCGGCGCTGCCGATGACCTGAATCACCGGAATGTCGAACTTTTTGCGGTACAGCCTTGCCAGCGCGATTTGAAACATGACCGTGTTGCTGGTTTCGATAATACCGATGCCGGCCTGCTTCCAGCGGTTTACGTCGAGAAAACAGGGCCGTTTCACAACGGCGCCCGAAGCGTTGCTGGAAGCCATTTTCATCAGCAGGGCGTTTTCGTTCTCGTCTTCGGCGCAGAAATACAGACAATACGCGCCGATTTCCTCCGGACGCTTGATGACGTATTTGACCGGCTTCTCGCCGTCCCAGGTTAAAATTCTGCCTTCCTGAATGCTTTTCAGCTCGTCTATGGTAATGAACCGCAAACCAATCAGTCCTTTCTCTTCCATTGAATGCGAAAAGCGTTTCGCTTGATACAAAGCACAATTTCAGGCGGCTTTAATATGCTGTATCAGGGAGGTAGATTCGTGGATTTAGACGAGAAAATTGATTTGACCAAGTACCGTGGCAGAATCATTGTTATTGATATCGACGGCGTGCTTGCCGAAGAGGACAACCTGACGCCGATAGACAAAAGAGAAGTGATTCCGGAAGCGGCGGATGCGTTAAGGCAGTTAAAGCAGAAAGGGTATATTCTTGTTTTGTGCACTTCAAGATTCCGGTATCAGGAAAAAGACACGGTAAGCTGGCTGATAAAAAACAATATACCGTTCGACGACATCGTGTACGGCAAACCGCGCGGCATATTATATATAGACGACAGGGGTTACCGTTTTCGGGGCTGGCGTCGGTTTTTGGAAGACGTTGAATTTTAAAAACAAAAAATCCCGCCTGAAAAAAAGCGGGATTTTTGTTTTTAAAATTCGGCTAAGAATTTTGCGTAAGCGAGGATTCCGGTCTTTAGTCTGAGATATAATTCCCGGTCGTTCGCGTCCAACGCGATGGTCGGGTCCGGGTCGCGGTTGTTGATTTCAATCAGCCACAGCCCGCCGTTTTTATCGACGCCGATATCAATTCCCACCGTGCCGATGTTTAGCCCGTATTCGTCCAGCGCGCTGCACACCTTCATCGCAAACGCGCTGATTTCTCTGAAAAGATGCGCCGCCTGCGCGCCCTGCAGCGGAGAATCCGGACCGCCTAAAATAAACGCGGTGCCGCCGCTGGAGATGTTGCTGACGATGCTGCCCTTTTTTCCGTATCTGCCGATGACGGCCATGCAGACCCATTTGCCGAAGCGGTTCTTCTGCGCAATGCAGCGGAAGTCGATCACGCAGTCATTGACTTTTATCAGGTCAATCGGCTGCTGGACAAGGCATCTGCCGCTTCCGAATCTGATTTTGATATATTCGGCGGCCTCCTCTTTGGCGGCTTTCAGCGCGCGGATGTTTTCGCCCTTTTCGCGGTATTTGAATTCGTATCCGTTTTCTGTTGCGGCCGCCTGCGTGATTCCGTGTCCGCCCAGCCCGGAAATGGGCTTTATAAACGCTTTTCCGTACCGTTCCAGCATTTCGAACACGTCGTCGGCGGTTCTCAATATGTTGGTAAACGGAACATGCCCGGCGAACGCGGGGTTGGCGGAATACCACTGATACATTTCCCATTTACTGAAATAATGGCTGTTGAAGAACCGGTCCCCCATCGCCGTTAAGAAGCAGTTTTTCCAGCGGTCGCTCAATCCGATAGACCTGTACATCGAAGCGGGGAACGGAAAAATGCCTTTCTCAAACGTTTTCGTATCCGGACGGTAACAGTACCCTTCGATCAGTCTGCCGACGTCGTCCGCTTTATCCAGCGCGAAAAAAACCACCGCGCCGTGCAGGTTCTCGTAATCGCTCAGATAGACTTTCATCCGCTCGAGCAGCGACCAGGTCAGCCTTTTATCCTCGCTGCTCATCAGCATCCCGATAAAGGGCCCGAACTCAATCTCGTTTCCGCTGACTTTGACCTCGTAATCGGGAAAATCCGGGATATGCAGGTTCGAAGCAAGCTTGGTGGAGAGTATCAACTCCGTTTCGGCTACCTCGCCGTTCAGGACGACGTCCGCAAAGTGCCGGAGTATTCCGAACTTGACGACCGCTTTTTTAAAGGTTGCGATTCCCAAAGCGGCCGCGGTGTCGGGGTGCAGTTCTACGGTGTTCTTTTTGCTCTCCGAAGTTTTTATTTTACAGGTTTTCATCAGAACCCTCCGATTCGTTCTTTTCTCCGAATTCCGTGAGCGACAAAGCGTACAGCAGCGGCTTATACCGTATGGCCAGATAGGTGTCTCGGTCGGTGGCCTTGAAACCTTTGAAGCTCGGGAAAACGTTCGCTTCGATCAGCCATATGTTTTTGTTCTCGTCCACGGCGATATCCATGCCGAACTCGGCGAAGTGATGCCCCATCTGGTCAAACCGGCGGCAAACCTTTAGGCATAACCGGTTAATCTCCCGCGCGATGGAATCGTAATTCCTAAAAAACGCTCTTTCCAGCGCTTCGGAGAGGGTAAGCGCGTAGCCGCCCCTTGAAATGTTGGTCAGGTGCGAGTTGTACGAAACCCTGCATTCGATGCCGGTGCAGCCCCATTCTTGGGCCGCGTCCTTCTGCATAACCACCCGAATATCGAAGCGGGAAACCCCGATTTTCGCAAGGTTTAAATACTTTTGAACAATATATCTGTCGAAAAACGACGGGTTCAGGTTCAAAAAACGCTCAAGAGATTGTTTGTCCTCGAAGATGGACATGATTTGCTTCCGGTAGCGGTAATCCGTCACTTTATACAAGGTGTCGAACTTTTCGATGATGCACATTCCGCGGCCCCGCGACAGGTCGATCGGTTTTAAAATCACCTTCTGATGGCGGTTTACGAATTTTATAATCTGCTCCGGGTTGAGCGTAATCTCGGTTTCGGGCAGATAATCTTTGATGTCTTTGTCGGCGGCCAGAAACTCGTAAAACTCCATTTTGGAAAAGCGGTAGGAGTTGAACAGGCGGTTTTGGGTCAGCGCCATCAGCTTTTCGATATACAGCGGACTGGAATGAAAGTCGCGCCGGTAAATCACGTCGGGGAGCGGGAAGCAGCCGTACTCCCATTCGGCGGTTTGGACGTTGTAGAACAGCCCGAAGGTTTCGCGCTTCTCCCAGTTGACCGATTTCGGGGAAAACGCATAGATGATACCGCCTATCTTGCCGTAAATGCCCATTCGGTCCGAGTATTTCCGCATATGCTCGGGATTGTAGCGATGGGTATGGATGCCCAGCAAAAAGCCGATGACCGGTCCGACGCGGATGCTCGAGTCGACAATCTTGACCCGGTAAGTCAAGGCGGTCTGCAGCAGCAGTTTTTGGCACAGACTTATCGAAATCGGAATGACGGCGGGATTCTCGAACGAGTTGTTCTCGTCGCTCAGGTCGTCTTTGTATTCAACTTCTGCCGGAACAGGGTCGCGTCCGCCGAATTTTATGGTTAAGGGTTCTGTAATTTTATCGGACCAGGACGAGGGCAGGCGAACGACATCGCCTTCGTCCGGTATTTGCTCAAATTTTACCCACATACAAAATTACTCCAAGGTTACTCGCTGTGTTTTGACGCAAGGCTGCCGCACAGTACGTCCGCGAGGGGTTTATGAAGCGCTTTTCTCGGCATCAAATCCTGCCATCCGCCCAGCGCCAGAAAGTACGGGTTTCCGTCCTTATCCAGCGTAAAATCGATCGCGCAGAAGGCAAGGTCGGGGATGAAGTTGTTGACGTACGCCGCCATGCGTATCAGCGCTTCGTCGGGTTTATCGTTGGTTTTTCCGTACGTTTCTTCGGTCTGGGACAAAACGGTTTTTAATGCAAGCGCCCAGCTTTTGTCTTTGGTTTTGTATAAATAGCCGCGCGCGGTGAAAAGCCGGTTCTTATAGGTCGTCAGCTCGGGCGTGAACAGAACAAGCCATTTCCCGTTTTTGACAATCGGATTCACCGCGCTTCGAATATCGTGAAGATGGCCGAACGCGATTTCGCCGATGTTGTAAATGTCAAATCCCGCTTTGGTTTTGGCGCAGTAGGTGATTTTCGCAGGGTCGTTTCCGTTTCGCGGACGAAGAATAAACCCCGCGGAATCCTCGAAGCGGAAATCGAACCCTTTTGTCACATTGTCAAAGGGGAACAGATATCGCGCGGAAACAGCGTCGGATTTCAGAATTTTCATAATCGACCATTGGTTAAAAGAATTGGCGGGATTATAAACGGTCACATTCTCAAGCTCCAGCAGTTGTTTCAGCTTCTTGATATGCGATTTCGTATGCTGAACCGAGAAGTTGTAGATATGGCTCGGAAGCGTCGTTTTCACGATATTCGCTTCTGCGCCGGAAATCAGCGCGCCGTAAACCGTCTTTTCGCTCAGATTTACGTCCGGCATGGAAAATATCAGAACGGGAACCGTTTTGAAAGCCGCGCTTTTCAGAACCAAATCAGCAAAAAGCCTTTCCTTGTTCCTGCCGCAAAGAATTCCAATCATATGTCATGAACCCCTGCCGTTATTCTTCCAGTTCGTCGAACTCGTCCGCGAATTTTCTTAAAGTTTTCTCCGCTTCCTCCAGCGCGTACTTGTTGATCAGCTGAATGAACGAAATGCTTTTTGCGATGCTGTTCACAGAGGCGTTGAGCTCCTCGAGCGCGCCGCCGCGGTGTGTTTCGTTTTTCAGGCGCGCTAAAAGCCGGTTTTCCGCGTCCAGAAGGCGGTCGAGCGCTTTGTTGCCGGCGGCGACCGAAGCGGCGATATCGGCGAGCGTCTGTTTCAAATCCGCGCCGGGCGCGCAAATTTGATTGTTTTGATTCAGCATATTCTAAATTTTCCTTTCGTAAAAATGTCAGCGAAGATAAAGCTGATACCTTTTCAGATTGAGTACAGGTCTGAACTTCAGCTTAAAATCACGCAGTCCGCCGGAGCCGAGGTCGCTTCCGACATTGATATACTTCGCTTCCGGGAACATTCGGCGCAGCAGCCTGCAGAATTCCACGGTCAGCGTTTCTGACAATCCCGGAATATGGTCTTCGAACTTCACTACGCTGCCCCAGGTCTGACCCGTATGCAGAAGCCCGCCCGAAATCATGCCTATGATACGGCGTCCCTTCCGCATAATTAGCGTAGTCTGCTCCAGCTCGTCGTGATGTTTGAGCAGTTCTTTATAGTAAACTCCGTCGAAAATATTCGGGTATTTTCTGCCGGAGGTGTTTCTCCATTTTTCGTCGAGTTTCAACAGTTCTTCGTAATCTTCTTTTTGATAGTGCGAAATTTGAGCGTCCGGGTTTTCCCGGCGGAATTTATTGATGCGGTTCCGTATGTTTTCAAAATCCTTTCCTTTCAGCTCGCTGACCAGCTTTAAATCATAATGCCGCTCGATTCCCGACCAGACGGTTTTTCTGAAATATTGAAAGAACCGCTCGTCTTTTTCCAGAAATTCGAGCTGGTTTTCGTTTATCATGCGGACGACGGCGGCGTCTTTGTTAAAGTAGTTCCACTCCAGACAGTAGTTCAAAGCGGTCAGCAGAACGTCGATGAGTTTTTCCGGTGTGCTGTCTCCGAACGGAAGACAGAACAGGTACAGCGTTTTTTTGTAGGAATAAGCGAAGGTAACCAGCAGCCCGTCGATGATTCTCCAGAGAATCGTGCGTTTGCTCGACTGCGAATCCGCCCACAGGTAGGCGAAATTCGACGACCACAGGTTTGCCGGATACCTTGTCTTTTTTACATATTCCGCATAAATATCTTTATCTTCCAACTGTATTACATGAAAATCCCATGTCCCTATTCTGACTGTTTTTGTGTCAAGCAAAGAAAACAACCCCAATTTTTATTTACGTTATGTTCCGCTGTCAAAACCCCGCTTGGCATCAGGATTGTTTTTTCGCATATTTCTTTGCGACAGTATGTTTTCGAGCCGATTGAGCGCTAAAAACTCTTTTTGAACCGTATCGGAGAGGGTCTTTTTGATGTTCTCGTCCAGTCTTTTTATATTCCGCATCTGTAAATATGAGAAAGCGTCGTTCTTTATAAAAAGCGCTTTTTCGAGTTTTTCCGACAATTCGTATATTTTATTTGCCAAAAAGATTTCGTCGTTGGTGAGCGTATCGATGGTGTTTTGTAAGTCGTCGGTCTGATTTGAACGCATCATAATCCCCAGTCTTTGCGGACTTTTTGATTTCGGTATGATTTGTTATCGTAGAAAGGTTCCGAATGTCCAATAGCATATTATGAAGGGTAAAATTCTTGTGTTCAGCCGGTTTTTCCGGCAAAAAGCGCAAAAAGACAGCTTTTTATTAAAAACGAAAAAAATTACCGCCGGCACCGGGCAAAAAACCCAATACGAGCGGCAATTTTTTTATTTGGAAAGTTGACGCGGCGGACGGCGTGTTCAGACCTTCGCCAAACCCGCAGTACATTCCGCCGTTCCGCTGTCGTGCAGGAGAATGCCGTTTTCGGCCAGGAAGATCTTTATGCTGTAAGCGGCACGGAGAAAAGACATATCGTCCGAAATCACTTCAAAAATGTACCCGCAGGTTTGGAAGTCATGTTTTTTGTTCTCGCGAATCATCGCCATCCCGAAACCCTTGATTTGGGCGCGGACCCGCCCCGCTTCAAACGAGATTTCGGGCTGCATATCGGCGGACAGCGAGAACAAGTCCAGCATTTTCGAGCCTTTGACGACATTGTAGGCCAGAAAACTGCCCGTTTTGGCATTCGGGATAAAGGCGTATGTATCCAGAACCGAAAAGCCGCCGCCGTACGGGTCGTGCGGATTGCCGACGGCGTTTCGGCCGACGCAGTTCAAAATATAACCGCATGCATTTTTATGCGTGTCGCCGCCGCGCGTCGGGCTTGCTTCCGCCGCTTCGCTGTTTTCCAGCGCGTTCAGCAGGAGCGAAGTTTTGTTGTATAAAAGCAGGTGCAGGTACTCCAGTTTTTTCAGCTGGTCTCTCAGCGTTTTGTTCAGCGCGCCGATCTGCTCGGCGGGCAGACCTTTCTCGGACAGAACCGATATCTTTTTCGCCTGCGTTTCGAGCAGTTTCGACACCGCGTTTTCGATATACGCGGTCGAGAACAAATACTCGTAGTATGTATTCATTTTTTTAGCCTCTTTTTTTGTGTTTTTAGTGTCTATATATAGCATATTCGGCAGTTTACAGGCAGTTGCAGGAACGGCGGATGAAAAATATAGTAATGATATGCGCAATCCCCTCATATGATTTAGCAGGGGGTAAATGCTTATGTATATTTATGACACCTACAAAAGAGCAACCGAACTAGGAACCTACATGGTGGAGAATAAATCGACCGTAAGAGCCACCGCCCGCCATTTCGGCATCAGCAAAAGCACCGTACATAAAGACCTCACGCAGCGCCTGAAAACCCAGAATCCCAAACTGTATAAGGAAGTCAGCAAAGTGCTTGAGATGAATAAAAACGAGCGGCATATTCGGGGCGGGATGGCCACTCGGCTGAAATACAAAAAGGAAAAGTGTTGACTTTTTTTTGATAATGTTGTAAGATATAAATGCAAAAGTATACGGATGCGTGCGAAAAAGTACAATAATTCGTATAAAATACAGGAACTTGTCCGGGATTTTTACGTACGGTAAAAAGGATGGATATATAACATGTCAGTCAAGCGGATACTTGTTGTCGGCAGCGCGAATATAGATTTCCTGATGACTACGCCGTATGTGCCTTCCGAAGGGGAAACCGTTATTTCAGAAGGCGCATATACTTTTGTGCCCGGCGGAAAGGGCGCGAACACAGCGGTTGCCGCGGCGAGGCTTGGCGCGGAGGCTGTTTTTTGCGCGCGCGTCGGCGACGATGCGTACGGCGACAGGCTGATTAATATCTATCGCGAGAACGGAATAGACCTCCGCTATATCAAAACGGACCGGCTCGAGCAGACGGGGCTTTCGGTCGTCATGCTGGAGAAGGGCGGGGCAAACCGAATCATTGTTTATCCCGGCGCGAACAGAAGGATTAACGACAACGATATCGAGAACGCCTTTTATTGTTATCCGGACGCCGTCATCACCCAGTTCGAAATCGGCGAAGCGGCTGTGATTCAGACGGCGCGGGTCGCCAATACCGAGGGGGTTCCGCTGATTATCGACGCGGGACCGGCGCGCAGGGATTTCCCGCTCGCGAAGCTTGAGCAGGTGGAGATTCTCTCTCCGAACGAGAACGAGACCGAAATCCTCACCGGAATCCGCCCGACCACGCTGGACGACTGCCTGAGAGCTTCCATGGCGCTCATGAACGCGGTGGATATCAAGTACGTGGTCCTCAAGCTGGGCGCAAGAGGCTGCTACATATACGACGGAAAATACTGCGACATCATCTCGCCGTACGACGTGCAGCCGGTTGACACAACCGCGGCGGGGGACGCCTTTACAGCGGCGCTGACGCACGAGTATCTGCGTACCGGCGACATCATCACAGCGGCAAGGTTCGCGAACGCTGTCGGCGCTTTGACGGTGACCAAAGTCGGCGCGATCTCTTCGCTGCCCACGCGCAAGGAAGTCGAGCAGTTCATCATTGACAGCATCAGTTAAGAATCTCAATAAAAGCGGCTGGCGTTAAAAACGCCAACCGCTTTTTGTGTTATGTCGCCGGGTTTTAGCCGCCGTCATATATAAATGTCTGTAAGGTGTGCTGACGGTTATTCGGAATATTAATTAGAACTATCCGACAACAGCTCCTTGTATTCCGCAATCCTGTCTTTTAAGAAGTTTACAACGACCGTTATGTTTCGTTGTTCTGAATAAGCATAAATCTGCTCAAGCTGGTCAAGCGGAAGTTTATGCGCAAGATAATCTTCTGCCGTATGCTCGTAGAGCCAGTCGAGCGTATAAAAGGCGCGATTGGTATATACACAAAAGTCATTCTTCCAGGCCATTTGGATGGCGTCTAAGTCTTCATCCGTCATTGTGTTCTCAGGACCCATATAAAAGGTCATATACTGCTGTATCATTTTATCGGTATAGATTTCCCCATCCGGGTCTATTTCCTTGAGCTTTTGGATAAATTCTTCTTTCGTGCCCAGGAGGTTTTCTATTTGCTGCGGGGTTATTCCCAAATCCCAGATCATTTGTATCTGGTTGAAGCCTTCGCATACGGGAGATTTTCCATCTATACCAACAACGCCTAATATAAAGCGTTTTTGGAAGTTGGAAGTGTCTTCTTCCATTCCTAATTTATATATATCGAATTCCGTAAAGCTGTGATACGTGAAGTCGTGAATTTTACAGCCCTCCCAATATCCGTTCAGAATACTCACTTCCGCGGTACCGTCATAGACGATAAAATCTTCGGTTTTCGCGCCTGTGTTGCTAAAAGAAAGGCGTTCTACTGTGACGTTATCGTGGGGCAAATCATCTGGATTTATCTTTAAAAGATTTTCGTTGGTTCCGATTAAGATATTTTTATCGCCGATGGTGTCGTTTTTAACGAGGAAGAAGCTGATATCGGCCAAATCATTTTCTCCGGCTTCAAAAGCATAGACTGTTATTTCGCCGTTGATCGTTTCCTTTTTCAGGATTGGTTTCATTTTCGCAATTATATCATCGATCGTTATGAACTTCTGCTCCAATGCTTCGCCAAAACTAATTATTTCGTTGTTGCTATTCTTAAATTTAATATCGGGATATTCTGAGTAGACCGTTGAACGTTCATCGATTTTATAAACGCCTACAAGGTGTGCTAACGGCTTTTGCTCTCCGAATATTAATAAGGGACTCTTATCGATTATAACATCGCTGCTTTGTGCATCAGCGGTTCCTGAAATTATTGAAGTATCAGAGGTATTTACCGAAGGCGCAAGCAGATTAAAGCTGACGGCGAACAGAAAGCAGCACACAAGTACGACAAGAGTAGCTGTCGCAAAAATGCTTTTAAATGGTCGGGATACAGCTTTGTTCGCTTTTACTATTTTTTTATAAGCATTGCTTTTGATAGAATCCAGTACATCTGCTTTGCCGCAGAGCGCGTCCATCTTTATGCGGTATTCTTCCTCAAAGCTTTTCATTTGCCATCGCTCCTTTGCTAAATGTTTGCATAACTTTAATTGCTTTCTGATAGCGGGATTTCACCGTGCTTACCGGCAGGTGCAGCAGTTCCGCTATTTCTTGGAAGGTAAGCTGGTTGTAGACATAAAGGTTTACAACCTGCGCTTGCTTCTCGTTTAGAGGCTTGAGCAGATCTTCGATTTCCGAAACCTCGCGCGAATGGCTTCGAATATTATTCGTTTCATCCTCACGCAATTTTTTCTGCTTTTTTTCGCTGCGGATAATTTCTCTCGCTATGTTCTTTGTAATCGCAAGGATATATGTTTTTCCGTTTTTATCTGCCCTAAAACCTGCCGCCGCTTTTGGGATTCGAAGAAAGGTTTCCTGCAGGCAATCCTCCGACAATTGAAAATCCCGCAAAATACTGTATGCGAAACTGAATACATCTTTTTTCATCAGATGATACAGTTCTTCAAGAGCCGACATTTTGTCTTTTGACGCGATAATTAGTTCATTAATGCGGTCCATCATGTACCTCTTTTCGGCATACATTAAATATATTTCTATAATAGTATTGATTTTAAAATAGCAAAAAGACGAAATCTTGTAAATATTCCCAAAAGAAAAAAGCGGTTGGTAATGTATAACCGCTTTCATTAATTTACGTTAAATTTTAATCTGCTATTATATTGTGTTAATGCAAAATAAAACAAAAGTTGATTAGCTGTGGAACGCTTGAGTATATTTATAACATACTAATACAAAATTCACGTTTCGTTCAGAATGTAAAGATAGAACTTAAGTTGATATATATGTATTATTACAGATGCAAATAACGATATTAAATATATATCGACGATAATTATCAATAATTAAGCGAACGCACCGGAAATAAAAGTAAAAAAAATACGAACGACAACAAGAGCTGTTTGAATTTATGAAGGAAAATAAAGGAAGTAGATTTAAAAAACCAATACCATCAGGATTGGTACGCGCAATAGCAATCGCAGTGTCTGTTGCGGTTTTGACGTTTACTGTTATTTTTATAACAGATAGGATAGAAGAACAGCGGATAGCTGATGAATTGAGTAGACAGGCAGAAATCAGTAAAGCTGTGGAAGAGGCTAATAACAAAGTACCTGAGATTGCTCCGAAAAAGGATGAAAACGCGGAGAATACCGTCAGCGGGCCTTTTCCAGGAAACACAAGCGGCGAGGGCGGTTCGGTTACCTTGGAATACACAGACCAGGTAGTAATCAGTAAGTCGACCGGAATTGTGAACATGCACTTTAAAAATCCCATAACATCCAATCAGGACATGGTAATCCAAATTGCCATTCAAGGTAAAAACGGTGAATATATCATAATGCAGTCCGATAGAATCTGTCCGGGGTATATTCTTAGAACAACAAAAGCGGAGGAAAAGATACTGAATGTAACGCCCATAGGCAAGTATGACGGATTTTATTATATATATTATTACAACATGAATACGGGAAACAGAGCAGTCATAAATACGCAGATACCTATAGAAATAACAGTAACGAACTAAGATACAAACGACAACTTTGTAATTAATAAGGTTTTAACAAAGGCGAAATCTTATTAGTATAAAAACAACAGGGAGAGTTAAAATGAAAAGAGTTCTAACATTTGTTTTGGTAATGGTTATGAGCTTGGCTATAAGCCTTTCGGCGAGTGCTGCTACTGTAAACACAGAAAATGGTACCGATAGCGCTGCTGTAAAAGCAACATATGTACCATCTCCTGATGTATACAGCGTGGAAATAACATGGGGTGCTTTAACTTACACATACACACAGACATGGCACACCGATACAAGAACGAACACCTATGCATGGGCCTCTACACAAGCAGGTGTAGCAGACAAGATTACTTTGGCTAACAGCTCAAATGTAGCAGTAGAAGCAGTGCTTACATGGAATGAAGACGCATCCATAAAAGGTGTAGAGGGCGCATTCTTAAATGATAAGCTGACCATGGACGCACCGGAAGAGGGAGCAGAGGCAACTACAGCAGACACAACCCTTACTTTGAGCGGAACACCCACCACAACAAATCTGAACAACACAACCGTTGGTACTGTTACAATCAAGATCGCAAAAGCAAATCCGTAATTTAAAAAAAGTAGATGTGCAGTGAGATAAATTCTCCGCCTTTGGCAATACATATTCTTTTTTGGGATTGAATATTCTTAAAATGCTTATAAAGCAAGAAGGGTAAGGCAACTCACCCTTCTTTTTTTATGGCATATAATCTAAAGAGGAGTTATGAGAAGGGGGGCATACGTTTATGCATGTGATATTTGTTCTCTCCTCAGTAACTTACGCCCTTAAGTCACAGGAGCTGTTAAAAAAGGAAAATATATACGCTTCCCTGATACGTTCGCCCGCTGTGAAAGCAGTCAAGGGCTGTGGATATGGAATCATGTTAGATGCGGAATACGAAACCGACGCAAGATACATTTTGCATGATGCCGGAATCAATATTTTAGGGACTTTATACGATTAAGCACAAACGAGAGAAAAGGGGTGCTTTGATGATTTATTTCGACAACGCCGCTACGGGTTTTCCCAAAAGCGAGCGGGTTTTTGAAGCGATGAAAGAAGCATATTTCGGGAGCGGCAACGCCGGCAGAAGCGGGCATGAACTTGCCAACGCGGGTTCCCGGATACTGTATAACTGCCGCAAAGCGGCGGGCGTTCTGTTCGGGTGCGAGCCGGAACATGTCGTGCTGACAAAAAACGCGACCGAAGCCCTGAATCTTGCCGTCAAAGGCGCAATCAAAAAGTCCCCCAAAAGCGAGGTGCTCATCTCCTCGCTGGAACATAATTCGGTACTCCGTCCCGTGCATGCGTTTTGCATGGAAAACGGGATGTACTATAAGCAATTTGACGTTCATTTTTATAACGACGATATCACCGTTGAGAATTTTAAAAAAGCAATCACGCGGAAAACAATCGCCGCCGTCATCACCCATGCGTCCAACGTATGCGGCAGGATTCTGCCGGTGAAACGGATTGCCGAAATCGCCAAAGAGCGCGGAATTCTGCTCATCCTCGACGCTTCGCAGACAGCGGGGCATTTTCCGGTCACGTTTGAAAACACAGGCGCAGACATCATCTGCGTGCCCGGACATAAAGGGTTTTATGGTCCGATGGGAACCGGTATGCTGCTTACAAACCCGAAAAGCGGGCTTCATTTTAGAACCGTTATGGAGGGCGGATCCGGGATCAGTTCGTTTGAGAAGGAAATGCCGGATTTGCTGCCCGAGCGCCTTGAGTACGGCACGCTCAACAACTGCGGTTTTGCCGGTCTTGCCGCCGCCATGGAAAACTTTGATTACCCAGCGGATGAAACGCGCGTGTTTTCTTACCTTTTGGAGAAAATGCGCACTCGGGATGACGTTGTGCTTTATGGCGCGCCCAACGGCAACATCGAAGATTTCGTGCCGGTGCTTTTATTTAACAAAAAGAATGTGTCCTGCGAAGAAGTCGCGGCGAAGTTAAACGAAAAGGGAATTGCCGTGCGGTCCGGATTTCATTGCTCCCCCCTTGCGCATACCGCGCTGGGCACGCAAAAAAAGGGCGGTGTCCGCATCAGCCTCGGCCGAGCGAACACCGTTGAAGAAATCGATTATTTCTTAAGCGTATTATGAGTTCTGACCTGCCACATAACCGGTTGAAAATGCGATCTGCAGGTTAAACCCGCCTGTGTAAGCGTCCACATCGATAATTTCTCCTGCAAAGAACAGACCTCTGATTAATTTTGATTCCATCGTCGACGGGTTAATCTCCTTTACATTGATACCGCCTTTTGTCACAATCGCTTCGCTTACCGGGCGGGTACCCGTCACAGTTAGCGGAATAGCCTTGAGCAGGGCGAGAAAGCGTTTTCTCTCCTCTCGGGTTATTTCGTTGACTTTTTTTCTGCCGTCAATGCCGGAAAGCAGAACCAGCGGTTCGATTATTTTGTGCGGCAAGAGCTTGGACAGGCTGTTGATAAAATCCTTGTTTTTAAACTCGTCGAAATCCCGCAAAAGCCGTTTGTCAAGCTGTTCCTCGTCCAAACCCGGCTTCATATCGATCAACATTTTGTAGGGAAAATCGTTTTTTAAATGCGCCGAAGCCGAGAGAACCACCGGCCCGGACACGCCGAAGTGGGTAAAGAGCATTTCGCCCACTTCCGAGTAAATCTCTTTGCCGGATCTGTCCGCGAAGGTAATCTTTACGTTTTTAAGCGATAGCCCCATGCACTCCGAGCAGAAACTCTCCCTGACCAGCAGCGGGACCAGCGAAGGCTTGATTTCGGTAACCGTATGCCCCAGTTCCGCGGCCATTTTGTACCCGTCGCCGGTCGAACCGGTCAGCGGGTAGGAAGCGCCGCCCGTCGCGAGGACAACCGATTCGCAGTCGATGGTAAAGACGTCCTTTCCGTTTTCATAAAGCACGCTTTTGACCGCGTTGTTTTCGGCAATAATCTTCTTCGCCGTACCCTGCAGGATGCGCACGCCGGCGCTTCTGCAGCTTCTTTCAAGGCAGTCGGTAATATCCTTCGCCCTGTCGCTCGCGGGAAAGACGCGCCTGCCCTGCTCGGTTTTCACGGGAACGCCGCGGCTCTCAAAGAAACGCATCGTGTCCGCGGGCGAGAAAACCGTCAGCGCTTTGTATAAAAAGCGGGGATTGACCGTCACGTTCTGCAGAAACTCGTCCAGACCGCAGTTGTTCGTGATATTGCCTCTGCCCTTGCCGGTAATGTTGAGCTTTTTGCCGCAGTATTTGTTTTTCTCAAGAAGTATAACGTTTCTGCCGTTCTCGGCGGCGGTCAAAGCCGCCATCATGCCCGCCGCTCCGCCGCCGATGACGCAGACTTCGCACTTATTTTTCGGTGTCATAAACGCGGTATTCCTCCCAGATCTCCTCAAGCCTTGCGAAACTCTGAGAGGTTTCGGCACGTCTGCGCTGACCGACCGCCGCGATTAACGCGTTGATCATGGCGAGCGGCGCGACCAGAGAATCGACAAAAGAATCGGTATAGTTGCTCGCGTAAAGTACTTTATCCGCGATATAAGCGAGCGGGGACTGTTTGCTGTCCGTAATCGCGATGACCGAAGCGCCCTGCTTTTTTACAAAATGCATGGCGTCCACGGTGCGCTTGGAGTACCGCGGGAAGGAAATGCCGATGACGACGTCCCCCTGCTTTACGCGGAGGAGCTCCTCGAAGATTTCGCTTCCGCTTGCGTTATGCACCAGCTTTACGTTGTCCAAAATCAGCGCGAGGTAGAAGTTTAAAAACGATGCAAGCGAGGTGGAGGAACGGGTGCCGACGATATAGATTCTGCCGGCGGAAAGAATCAAGTCCACGATGCTGTTAAAATTCGCTTCGTCCGTCTGCGCGAGGGTTTTCTTCAGGTTCTCGATATCCGCCATAAAGCTTGCGGCCAGGACGTTGTTGCCGATCCGCTCTTCCGCGAACTCGATGCGCTGAACGGTGGTGAGTTTATTCTTGATCAGGCTCTTTAAAGCCGCCTGCAGCTTGGGATAGCCGTCAAAGCCGAGTTCGATCGCATACCGGACCACGGTGGATTCGCTCACGCCGACCGCTTCGCTCAGACGCTGCGCTGTCATGTATGCGGCGGAGACATAGTTTTTCAATAAATACTGACCGATTTTTCGGTGGCCTTTCGAGCCGTTTTCGATGCTGTTCTCGATCAGGGCGAGAACATTCTTTCCTTCGCTTTGCATATGTCCTCCAAAAATAACACTTCTTATCCGATATATTTTACCACATTCCGCCAGTACATTCAATAAGTTCGCCAAGAATAAAAATTTTATGAAAACAAAAGCACATCCGTACGGATGTGCGTATTATATATCTCTATTGAAGCGCGGCTGTCTCTTGTCGGCGCGCTATGTATTCAGGTTCCAGTCAATATCGATTCCCAACAGCTTGTTGCACAAAGAAAACGGACGGCTGCCGAAGAAACCGTTGTATGCCGAGAGGGGGCTTGGGTGCGCCGCGGGCAGAATGTGATGCCGCGGATTGGTAATCAACGAGGCCTTCGATTTTGCGTAAGCGCCCCACAGCAAAAAGCAGATCGGCTCCTCGCGCTCGTTCAGCGCCTGAATCGCTCTGTCGGTGAAAATCTCCCAGCCCTTGCCGGCGTGGCTGCCGGGCTGTCCTTCTCTGACCGTTAAAACGCAGTTGAGCAGCAGAACGCCGTTTTTTGCCCATTTGGTAAGGTTTCCGCTCTTGGGCGGCGGATAGCCGAGGTCGGCCTGCAGCTCTTTGAATATGTTGATAAGAGAGGGCGGCGGCTCGACTCCGTCCTTGACGGAAAAGCAGAGCCCGTGCGCCTGCCCCGGACCGTGATAGGGGTCTTGTCCTAAAATGACCGCTTTTACATCCTTGTAGTCGGTATAACGGAACGCGTTGAAAATATCATACATATCCGGGTAAATGTGGTATTTACCGCAGGTGTATTCGTATTTTAGAAACTGTCTTAACTGCTTGTAATAATCTTTTTCAAATTCGGGGCCGAGAATGTCGTCCCAGCTGTTGCCGAACGTAACCGACATTACTTCGTACCGAAAAGCCTGTCTCCTGCGTCGCCTAATCCCGGAATAATGTATTTTTCATCGTTAAGTCTTTCATCGACAGCAGCCACATAGATATTGACGTCCGGGTGATTCTGCTGGATTTTCGCAATTCCTTCGGGTGCCGCAACAAGGTTCATAATTTTGATATCCGTGCAGCCTCTTGCTTTCAGGCAGTCGATCGCAGCCGAAGCGCTTCCGCCCGTCGCGAGCATCGGATCGAGCAGCAGAACGGTTCTTTCTGCGATATCCGGCGGCATTTTGAAATAGTATTCCACCGGGAGATGCGTATCCGGATCGCGGTATAATCCGATATGGCCGACCTTTGCGACAGGCACAATCTGTAAGAATCCTTCTACCATCCCTAATCCTGCGCGCAGAATCGGAACAATCGCCATCTTCTTGCCGGAAACCTTCTTGCAGACGGTCTTGCAGAGCGGCGTCTCGATCTCCACTTCCTCGACAGGAAGGTCTCTTGTAATCTCGTATGCCATGAGCATCGAGATTTCCGAGAGCAGGTTTCTGAAATCCTTCGCACCTGTTTCCTTACTGCGCATTAATGTCAGCTTGTGTGTTATCATTGGATGATCAAAAATAACTACCTTGCCCACTTGAATACCCCACTTTTAAACTTTTTGATTTTGAATCCGTATGGTACGTTTGGGATTGCGGCAAATCAGGTATAGACCAATTTGTTGCAAAACCAATGTCATAAAACTTATTCTTCGGAGTATTTTATCACAGATAACGGCATAATGCAATTGTTTTTCGCAAAATAATGCCGGAATCGCGCTGTTAATTTTTACGCTTATATTTATTGACAAAATAAAAGCATGCATATAAAATGAAAATACATTTTTAAATTAAAGGAGTTTTATATGGCGATCCATTACAGCAAAGAATGCGCGCAGTTTCAAATAGACGCAAAGAGCTTTTCCTATGTGATGCAGGTAAAGGACGGCTTCCTGCTTCACCTGTACTGGGGCGAAAAACTCGACCTGCGCGACCACGCGTATATGTTCTGGGAGCAGGGCAGAGCCGCCTTTTCGCCGAGAATGGAGAACTGCCGGGGCTTTATTCTCGACGACGTTCCGCTTGAATATCCCTGCTGGGGCAGAGGTGATATGCGCACGCCCGCCCTTGAAATCATCAACCCGGACGGCTCGAACATTATCGACCTGCGGTACGAGAGCCACGAGATTATCGACGGCAAACCCGGTCTGAAAGGGCTGCCCGCCGTTTACGCGGAAGAGAGCGACAAGGTTCAGACTTTAATAATTACCCTGCTCGACAAAATCAGTAATGTCGCCGTCAAACTATATTATACGGTATTTGAGGATAAAGATATACTGACCCGTCACGCGGAAATCGTGAACAGGTCTGCCGACAGCGTCTATATCAACCGCGCGATGAGCGCGTCGGTGGATTTCGACAGCATGCATTTTGACGTTATTTCAAACTACGGCACGCATGCAAGAGAGCGCCATATCCAGCGCAGCCCGCTGAAGTACGGCAGATTCACGCTCTCCAGCCGGCGCGGCGCTTCTTCGCATGTGCACAATCCCTTTTTGATTCTGACTTCGCCGACCGCGGATGAAACAAGCGGCGACGCGTACGGTTTCGTGCTGGTTTACTCGGGTTCGTTCGCCGCGGAGGTTGCCGGAACGCAGTTCCATACGGCGCGGGCCGTCATTGGGTTGAACCCCGAGGAATTCGGCTGGAAGCTGGACGCGGGCGAGAGCTTTACCACGCCCGAAGCGGTCATGACCTACTCGCCGAACGGACTTGAGCAAATGTCCGCAAACTTCCATAACATTTTCCGCACGCGGCTGTGCAGGGGCAAATACAGAGACGTTCGCCGCCCGGTTCTTTTAAACAGCTGGGAGGCATGCTACTTTAACTTTAACGAGGACCGCTTAAAGAAAATCGCGGACTGCTGCGCCGACCTCGGCATCGAACTGCTGGTTATCGACGACGGCTGGTTCGGAAAGCGGGACACCGACAACTGCTCGCTGGGCGACTGGGTGGTCGACCGCCGCAAGCTGCCCAACGGCATCGAGGGCATTTACAACCACCTGCAGAAACTCGGCATAAAGCTGGGCATCTGGTTCGAGCCGGAGATGGTTTCGCCGGACAGCGACCTTTACCGCGCGCATCCCGACTGGTGCATCCACGTTCCGGGCCGTCCAAGAAGCGAGGGAAGGCACCAGCTGATCCTCAACCTGTCGAAGCCCGAGGTCTGCGACTATATCTACGATTCGCTTGCGAAAATCCTTAAAACCGGCATGATTGCCTATGTAAAATGGGATTACAACCGCAATATGACCGAAATAGCCAACGAGCAGCTGCCGCCCGACAGGCAGAGAGAAGTGACCCACCGCTATTATCTCGGCTTATACGGCCTGCTGGAAAGGCTGGTCACCGACTTCCCGGATATTCTGTTCGAATCCTGCTCCGGCGGCGGCGGCAGGTACGACGCGGGTCTGCTTTACTATATGCCGCAGGTATGGACGAGCGACAACTCGGACGCGATCGAGCGGCTGCGCATTCAGTACGGAACCTCGCTGGTTTATCCGCTCTCGACCATGAGCGCGCACGTTTCCGCTTCGCCCAACCACCAGACCGGACATGTCACGCCGTTCAATACCCGCTTTACGGTCGCTTTGACCGGCTCTTTCGGATACGAGCTTGACCCGACCGCGCTTTCCGACGAGGATAAGGAGAACGTCCGGCGCACCGCGGCGATTTACAAGGAGTACGGAGACCGGATCGTGAACGGCACCTACCACCGCCTGCGCGACCCGCACATGGAGGACTGCGCCGCGTGGTGCATCGTTTCGGAAGATAAAAGCACCTGCATCGCCGGCTATGTGCTCACGCACGTCCGGAATTACGGGCCGAACGAGCGCATTCGGTTAAGAGGGCTCAAAAAAGACGCAGTCTACAGAGAGAAATTCAGCGGCAAGGAGTACAGCGGCGCCCAGCTTTGCGGCTACGGCATACCGGCTCCGCTCTCGCTGGAATATCACAGCCTGCTTTGGATTTTTGAAGAAGTAAAATAGCAAAAACCGCCTGAATGCAGCGCATCCAGGCGGTTCTTTATATCATTTTTACGGCAGTTCTTTGGTCGCGATTTCTCTGAGAATCATCGCTAAAAAGTCGTCAAAGGACATCTCGCCCATGTCGCCCTTCTTGCGGCTTCTGACGCCGAGCGTGCCGTTCTCTTTCTCCTTTTCGCCGACGACCAGCATATACGGCAGTTTCTCAAGCTGCGCTTCGCGGATTTTAAAGCCCAGCTTTTCGTTGCGCACGTCGATTCCGGCGCGGATGCCGGCGTCTTTTAAGCGCTTCTGAACGCTCTCAGCGTATTCCTTCTGCCCGTCGGTAATGGTGATCACCCTTACCTGTTCCGGCGCGAGCCAGGTCGGCATTGCGCCCGCGTATTTCTCAATCAGCAAAGCGAGCGTCCGTTCGTAGCAGCCGATGGAGGTGCGGTGGATAACGTACGGATGTTTTCTCGTACCGTCTTTGTCGACATAGACCATGCCGAATCTTTCCGCAAGCTGGAAGTCGATCTGAATGGTAATCAGCGTGTCCTCTTTGCCGTGCACGTTCTTAATCTGAATATCCAGCTTCGGTCCGTAGAACGCCGCTTCGCCGTCGGCTTCGTAGAAGTTGATGTTTAGGTCGGTCAGGATGCGGCGCATCGTGCTCTGAACGGCTTCCCACTGGGCGGAATCGCCGATGTATTTTTCCCGGTTGTTCTCGTCCCACTTCGAGAAGCGGTAGGAAACGTCCTTGTCAAGCCCGAGCGTTTTGAGCATAAACTGCGCCAAATCCAGCGCGTCGGCAAACTCGCCCTCTAATTGTTCGGGCGTGCAGGCGATATGGCCTTCGGAAATGGTGAACTGACGCAGGCGGATAAGTCCGTGCATTTCTCCGCTTGCTTCGTTGCGGAACAGGGTGGAGGTTTCGTTGTAGCGCAGCGGCAAATCCTTATAAGAACGCAGTTCGGTAAGGTATGCCTGGAACTGGAACGGGCAGGTCATCGGCCTGAGCGCGAAAACGTCTTCTGCCGGATTATCTTCGTCCGATTTGTCGCCGATGACGAACATATTCTCGCGGTAGTGGTCCCAGTGTCCGCTGATTTTATATAGGTCGCGCTTTGCGAAGTACGGGGTTTTGGTCTGCAGATAGCCTCTGCGTTCCTCCTCGTCCTCTACGAAGCGCTGAAGGGTGCGCAGCACAAGGGTTCCTTTCGGCAGAATAATCGGAAGCCCCTGACCGATGATGTCCACGGTCGTGAAATAGCCGAGCTGTCTGCCGATTTTGTTGTGGTCGCGCTTTTTCGCTTCCTCGACGTCGGCAAGGTATTTCTCCAGCTCTTCCTGCGTTTTGAAGGCGGTGCCGTAAATGCGCTGGAGCATTTTGTTTTTCGAGTCGCCTCTCCAGTAAGCGCCGGTCGCCGAAAGCAGTTTGAACGCCTTGACCTTTTTGGTGTACGAAACATGAGGACCGGCGCAGAGGTCGACAAACTCGCCCTGTTTATAGAAGGAAATCTCCTCGCCCTCCGGAATTTCGTTGATCAGCTCTATCTTGTAGGGCTCGTCCTTCATAAGCGCAAGCGCTTCCTCTCTCGAAAGCACAAAACGCTCGACCTTAAGGTTCTCGCTTACAATCTTCTTCATTTCCTTTTCAAGCTGTTCGAGAACCTCGGGCGTAAAGCTAATTTCGCAGTCGAAATCATAATAGAATCCGTTCTCAATCGCCGGACCGATCGCCAGCTTCGCGGAAGGGTAGAGGCGTTTGACAGCCTGCGCGAGGATATGGGAAGCGGTATGACGCAAAGCCTGCAGCTCGTTGTATTCTTGGTTTTCCATATATAAAACTCCAATCTGCGGTTAAATTTATTTTAAATTGTACACCCAAAAAGCGGATGTGTCAACTAATTTCCTTTGGTAAGCAAAACACGCGCCCTTGAAACGGCTCCGTATATCGGCTCGCAGTCCAGTACGGAAACAACCGCTTCCGGCACGAGCTTGGGTTTTAGAATCTGCAGCGTAATCGGGTCTTTGCCGATGCTTCCGGCGAGCGCGACGTTGTAGCTGCCGTCAAAATACCGCGAAGCGGTATTGATCAGCTCGGCAAGGTAGCCGGTATGCTGGTCCAGAATCTGCTTAGCGTATTTGTCGGACTGTTTATAGGCTTCGTACACCAGCAGGGCGTACGCGGCGATGTTGCTGCGGCCGCTGGAAATCAGCGTGCTTAAGTTTTCGATCAGATCAAAGCCCGCTTTTTCCTGGACCATTTCCGAAAGGACGCTCTTTTCGTCTCTGCCGTCGATGCTTCGAAGCGCGTGCGAAATGGCGGCTCTGCCGATTTCGTAGCCGCCGCCGTACAGGTCGAACAGCCCGTACCCGCCGATGCGGTATAGGACGTCGTTCTTCTTGACAAAACAGGAGGTGCCGGTTCCGCAGATCACGCCGACGCCGTCGCTTTCGGGGAAGGCGGCGTACAATATGTTCACGCCGTCATGGGCGACGCCGACCATGGCGTTCGGAAACGCTTTTTGCACGGCGGCGCGGATGATTTCCTTGTAGCCGTTCGCGGTGACGCCCGCCATGCCGGCGAAAATCGCGGCGACCTCGCCTTTGTCCACCCCGGACTGCTCGCAGAGCGACGTAAACCCGTCCACGACCAGGTTTACCGTGTTCTCGATGCCGATGTCGTTCGGATTGGAGCGGCCTTTTTTTATTTCGTATATTTTATTGCCTTCAAGATCCGTAATAAGGAAGGCGGTTTTTGTACCGCCCCCGTCTGCACCCATTAAATATCTCATTTTTTATGTTCCTTCAAAAGGTCGCGGATTTCGGTAAGCGTTTCAAGCATTTTGTCTTCTTTCGAAAGAGCGGCGGCCGCCTCGGCTTCCTTCTTTTCTTCTTCCTCTTTTTTCTTCAAAGCCTCGAGCTTCTTCCGAAAGCTCAAGGTGACTTTGACGACAATAAACAGGCAGAACGAAATGATGAGGAAATCGATGATGTTGTTGATAAACTGACCGTACATGATCGCGACCTCCGGCGAATCGCCGGCAGCTTCCTTGACGACCCATTTCAGGTCCGAAATATCGGAGCTGCCGAACAATGCGCCAAACGCCGGCATAAAAATGTCGGACACCAGCGAGGATACGATCGCCTTAAAAGCCGTGCCGATGACAACGCCGACCGCAAGGTCAAGAATATTGCCCTGCGAGATAAAAGCCTTAAACTCCTGAAAAAAGCCTTTCGCTTTTTCCACGCTTTTCGATTGCAGAACGTCTTTCGGCAGATTCATGGCTATTTCTTCAGCGCGTCGTTGAGCTTCTTAACCAGCTCGTCGCAGTCGGCGCCATGCACCTGGCAGGCTTCCTCGATGGTTTCGCTTCTGGAAGCAGGGCAGCCGAGACAGTGCATGCCGATTTCGAAGAAGTGCTTCGCAAGGTCAATATCCATATCGAGAACGTCGCCTATCAATGAATCTTTCGTGATTTTTTCCATGATAATCTTCCTTTCCCGGCGTTAGATTTTTTACGCCCGTCAAGCCGGATGACGGGGTTTTTTATATTTTAATCCGTATCGAAATCAAAATTGGAATCCGTATCGAAATCGTCCGAAGGTTTCATGCTGCGCTTTTCCTTTTTTTCTTTTTTCGCAATCGCGATGCGCAGTTTTACAAGATGCAGCAATATAAAGTATCCCCCGGCGACGGCGGCGGTTATACCGAATTTCGCGGGCGCGATCATCTCGTAGCCGAACATGCTTCTTGCCGGTTCCAGCACGAACAGCGCCGCCATGACGGCCGCGGAAATCAAAAACGCGCTGAACAGCAGCAAACTGCCGACCGCTTTTTTCTGAAAGATGCTGGTGCGGGAAATATTGGTCAACGCGTACAGCGTCAACAGGATCGTGAATCCCGCGAGCACGCAGGAAAAACTGTCGGTCAGCCCGAATATGACCGGAAGGCAGATCGAAGCGCCGAGCGAATAAACCAGCGCGGGATAAAAATCGAGGATGGTCGGCTTGTTTTTATAGTTGGGCAGTTCGTCCAATAGGAGCTTTCTATTTGTGGGCAGAAAGGCAAGGCTGACGGCGAACAGTAAATTGAAAAGGACTCCGCCGAACAGCACTTCCTGCACGCGGAAAGGCAATGTCAGCCCGCAGAACAGCGAAAAGAGCGTGGACAAGAATATTGTGGCTGCGCCCACCGTCAGATATTCGACCACCGAATGGATTCGGACAAAGATCAGCCTTGCGTTCTGCAGGCAGTCCGCCAGCGCGCTGAACCCTTTGGAGAGCAGCAGCACGTCCGCGCTCTGCTTGAGCATGTCGGGCGAACCGTCCGGCACGAAGGAAACGTCCGCTTCATGCAGCAGCGCGAGTTCTTCCATGCGTTCCGCGGTGGCGCCGACGATGCGTTTGTCCGCTTTGCGGTATTTTAAAACCTGCAGCCATTCGCTGTCGGAGAAATTCAAAAACAACCGATAGTCCGGGCAGTTCACGATAAACAGCCCTTTGTCCATCGCGCTTGCGGCTTCGGCGGTGATAACCTGCTTTTCGCTGGTCAGAATGCCGGTGTTCTTTGCCATGTTGAAAGCGGAATAATAACTGTCCGTAGAGGCCACGACCGGCTCGATGCCGGCCTGGTCCAGTTTATAGACGGCGGAAACGTTGTCCACGTCCACCGAACTGTATAGGGTGATAAACCCTTTGAACATCAGATTGCGTTCCGCCGTGATGTCCCGCAGGTTGTCCGCCGCGGTTTCGCCCGCCGCGATCGCGATGACAAAACCGGATTCGTGCGTGTGTTCTTCCAGCGCCGCAAGAATGCGCTTTCGGGTAACCGGGCTCAGCTTGTAAGCCTTTCCGTTCAGCTCATATCCGACGCAGCGGGAAAGAATAAACTCCGGCGCGCCTTTCAAAATAACGGTTTTGACGCCGTTGTACAGGACCAAAACCCGCGTCACTTCGCCGGTCAGCGAATACTCGGTCTCGATCTTTAAAAATCTGTCCATATCCTTCGCGACGCCGTAGCCTTTGTAGGAAAGGTAGTCGGCGACCGCCATGTCGTATATTTTTCCGACATATTCGACGCTGTCGCGGCGTCTTTTTCTGCCCAGCTTGTAAAACTTCATATCCGAACAGGCAAGGGAGAGGTATAGCAACTCCCGCGCGCTGTCGGACAGTCTGTGGTCCGCGCTGAGGTATGTATTGTTCGTAAAAGTTCCCTGCAAGGTCATCTTCTTGGGCGGGAACGCGATATTTTTTCCGCACATGATTGTGTTCAGCCTGCACAGCGCCGGAATGCTGTCCAGGTTCTTCACAACCGCGCCGTATTTCATCATTTTTTTCGAGCCGTAGCCCAGCGCCGCGGCAGCCAGCGACGCCATGCTGTCGCACAGCGAAACCGCGCCGACCGACAGCGATATCATAAAGATTTGCGTCAAATCCCTGCCGAAAACCACGCCGAAAAACAAGAGAATAAAACAGCACGCAACCGAAACCAGCGACACATATTTTCCGGCGTTCTGCACATATTTCAGCAGAACCGGCAGGTCGGCCTTTTTGCCGGCGATTCTGCGGAGCAGGGTGTCCTTTCCGGTATAGCAGACAATCGCGCTTCCGCTGCCGCCGGTGACGACGGACCCGGCGTATACCATGTTCGGATACACGAGCTGGTCGTCCTCAAATGCGTAGTACCGCGCGTTTTTCAGCACGCTGCCGCGGTTTCCGCTGACCGGCGTTTCTATCACCGTCAGCATGTTGTCCTCAATCAGCCGTGCGTCGCAGGGAACCACCATGCCTTCGCTTAAGCGGATGATGTCGCCCGGGACCAGCTTTCTTGAGTCCAGAATATCGGTGACGCCCTCTCTGGTCACGCTTGCTTTGATGGAGGAATATTTCCGCGGGACGTTCAACGCTTTGGAAGCGCGCGACTCCAGCATCGCGTTAATCAGCATAATCAGCAGGAACGCGCCGGCGACCGCAAGATACGTGTACTGCCTGTCAAAAATAAACATCAACAGCGAGCACAGAATAAACAGCGGGACAATCAAGCCTTTGAGCTGATTCTTAATGCTCTGGAAGAAAGTCAGGTTTATCTCGTTTTGAATGTTGTTGACGCCGTATTTCGCGGTTCTCTGTTTGATCTGCTTTCGGTTAAGTCCGGCCGATATATCGGTTTCGAGATAATCGGCGACTTCGACCGGCTGCATGCCGGCAGGGAAAAATTTATCACCGCTGCGGGTTCCGGCTTCTGTGATTATATTTCGGAAGCTGTAACCTGTGTTTCTGTTCTTCGTATTCTGCGGCAAAGCAACGTCATTTCATTAACCTTCATATTCGCCGTTCAGGCGGACGGGTTAATGCCATCCTTTCTTTTCGTATTCTTTCACGCTGCACCTAACGCCGTTAGTTGCAGACAATCGAAATGCTGTCTCCCTCTGCCGTGACAAAAACATGCTTGATCGGTGAAGCGTAGCTTTCGATAATCTTGGCTGCGATCGGGTCCTCGACGTCGGTCTGTATCAGGCGGCGGAGATTGCGCGCGCCGTATTTTTCGGAGTAACCTTTATTGACAAGGTACGCGATCGCCTTGTCGTCGTATTCGAGCGTAATGCCTTTTTCGGCGAGAACCTCCTGCAGGTCGCCAAGCATAATCTTGCATATATCCGAGAAATTCTCTTTGGTAAGACGGTTGAAAACAACAATCTCGTCAACGCGGTTGAGGAACTCGGGGCGCAGGAAGTCCTCCAGCGCTTTCTTTACCCGGTCGTAATCGCTGCTCTTGACCGTAGCGGTAAAGCCGGCGGCCGCGGAAACGTCCTTGCTGCCCGCGTTGGTGGTCATGATGATGACCGTGTTCTCAAAGTTGACTTCCTTGCCGTGCGAATCGGTGATTCGTCCGTCGTCAAGGATTTGGAGAAGGATATTGAGCACGTCGGGGTGCGCCTTCTCGATTTCGTCAAATAAAACGACGGAATACGGCTTGCGGCGGATCTTCTCGGTCAGCTGTCCGGCGTCGTCGTAGCCGATGTATCCCGGAGGCGAACCGATAATCCTGGATACCGAGTACTTCTCCATAAACTCGCTCATGTCAAGCCGAATGAGCGAATCGGGCGTATCGAACAGAATGCGCGCGAGCACTTTAACCAGCTCCGTCTTTCCGACGCCCGTGGTGCCGGCGAAGATAAAGGATATCGGTTTCTTCTTGTAGGAAATGCCGGCTCTGCTGCGCTTGATCGCCTTCGCGACCTTGCTGACGGCTTCGTCCTGACCGACAATGCGCTTTTTGATTTCGCTTTCAAGCCGCTCTATCTTCTGGAAGGAGTTTTCGGTAATATTGGTCGCGGGGATGCCGGTCCAAACCTCGATGACCTTGGCAAGGTGATACTCGGTCAGCTCCAGCGTGTCCCGCTGTTTGGACAACGCGTCGAACTGCTGGTTCTTCTGCAAAAGTCTTGTCTTGATATCGGCAAGGCGGGGGTAGTCGCTCTCTTCCATTGTTTCCTTGTTTTCGATGGTGGCCTTTTCCGCCTCGAGCTGTTTGATCTCGTCTGCAAGGCGGTTGATTTGGTCCACGATCGGCGAGTTGATCGCCATGTAGGAGCACGCTTCGTCCAAAAGGTCGATCGCCTTGTCGGGGAGGAAACGGTCCGTGATATAGCGCTCGGACAGCGTGACGATTCTTCTTAAAATATGGTCGGGCACCTTGATGCCGTGGTACTTTTCGTAATAACCCTTGATGCCGGCGAGAATTTTGACGGTGTCGTCAATCGACGGCTCGTTGATCATGACGGGCTGGAAGCGTCTTTCCAGCGCGGCGTCGTGTTCGATGTGCTTGCGGTACTCAACCAGCGTGGTCGCGCCGATGAGCTGAATCTCGCCTCTGCTGAGCGCGGGTTTGAGGATATTCGCGGCGTTCATGCCGCCCTCCGCGTTGCCCGCGCCGACGATCGAGTGAACCTCGTCGATGACGAGGATGACGTTTCCGCTTCTGCGGGCGTCCTCAATCAGCCCTTTCATGCGGTTCTCGAACTGTCCTCTGAACTGTGTGCCGGCGACGATGGCGGTCATATCGACCAGCATGACTTCCTTATTAAGCAGCTTGTAGGGAACGTTTCCGCTCGCGATTCTCTGCGCGAGCGCCTCCGCCACCGCGGTTTTACCGACGCCGGGCTCGCCGATCAGACACGGATTGTTCTTCTGACGGCGGGTTAGAATCTGTATAACTCTTTCCAACTCGGTTTCTCTGCCGACAATGGTGTCGATCTTGCCCTCTCTCGCCTTGGCGGTAAGGTCGATGCAGAACTGGTCAAGGAATTTGCGCTTCGGCTTTTTGTCTTCTTTCGGAGAACCGTCCTGCTGGCGGGGTTCTCTGTAAGGAACCGGCTGTTCCGGGTTGGAAAGCATGGCGTTTAAGTCAATCGCCGGAGCTCTTCCTTCTTCGTTTTCATCCAGATCGTAGTTTTCATCGAGCTGCGGCATAAGATCGGTAATCTCATCGCTCATAGCTTCGAATTCATCCTCGCTGATACCCATTCTGTTTATAATGTCATCAACCGGCTTAATGCCGAGTTCTTTTGCGCACTTCAGGCAATAGCCCTCGCTGACGGTTTTGCCGTTTTCGTTTTTGGTTACATATATAACTGCTATGCGCGTCTTGCAGCGGGCGCATTTCTTGATAATCATAGTACTGTCCTTTCAAAGTATAGAGTTGGAATAAGAATATATATTTCAGAAAGCGCAAATGGCTGCGCTTTCAATCGTTTCCTGGTTATTCGTCTTTCTTTCTAAGCCGGATGCCGTAGCGGCCCCGGAATACTTTGAAATAATACAGGAGCAGCGCGGCAACCAGCACAATGGCAAGTATGACGCCCAGCACGATGTTTAGCGTCGTATTGCTGTCGTTGAGTATGAACACGGCGGTGATGCAGAAGAAGATAACGGTCGCCGCTTTCCCGTACCAGTTTGAAACGGCGATGTCATGCTTTCTGCGGATGATGAACAAAGAGCCGATCAGCATCGCGGTGTCCTTGATAAGTAAGAGCGCGGCGATCCAGACAAAGAATATGTTTTTGATCGTAAGGCATATAATGACAGCCGCCTGCATAAGCTTATCGGCAAGCGGATCCAGCACTTTTCCCGCCTGCGATATCCAGCCGTTTTTTCTTGCCAGATAACCGTCAAGAATGTCTGTCGCGCTTGCCAATGCAAATATAAACAACGCCCATGATCTTTCCTGAAGTCCTAAAAAGACATAAATAAATCCGGGAACGAGCGCAAGTCTGATGATTGATAAAATATTCGGAATATGCTTTTTCATCCTATTCGTCATTTATAGCCTTAACGCAATAAATATCCTTTCTGTTGGTATTTTGGAATACCGTTTTTTTGTAAGTCCTGCCGGTCCTCTTAACGGAGGAACTGGAAGATGTTGAAGTCGTAGAACAGTTTAAACAGGAGCGTTTTTTCGGGGTTGATAGACGTAAGCATATCGATTCCGAGCGCGTTTCCGTTCGGGATCAAAAGTTTTACGAGGATCACAAACAGATAGATTCTGACAATCGCAAGCACGACGCCCATCACGACGCCGAGCAGCTTGTTGGCGGTTTTTAAAATCGGGAGTTTGCTTACCTTGTCAAGAACATACGACGTGATTTTCAAAAGGATAATCGAGCCGAAGAAGATCAGCGCGATCGAAACGACCGTAACAATCGCGTCCACGACCGGGTCGGAGATATATTTGATCAGGTTTTCCTTCAGGCGTTCCTGTACGTCGTTTTCCGCTTTCCATTCGTTGAACTTGGCGCGCAGGTCGTCCTGGCTCAAACCGATTTTTTCCAGCATCGTGGCAAACTCGCTGGTATCTGCATCTTTTTCGGCCAGCTCCTCGACGTTTTTAACGCCGCGCGCGTCGATGATCGCATTTATCTCGTTTTCCACTCTGGCTCTGACGTTATCCGCCAGGCTGGACTGCATCAGCGCGTTTTTTACAGGCGACAGAAGCAGGACCGTGAGCACGATGGAGATTAAAAACGAAGAAGCCGAAAGCACCGTCTTAATAAAACCGCGCTTGTATGCGAAGTAAACGGTCAGGGCGGCGATGATGACGATGATAATATCCAGAACTGCGTTCATACTGTTACTATCCTCCTGATGGGTTGGTAGCTATTCGCCGGCGGACGGAATACCGTCGTTCTCCTCGGAAGCGCCGGGGTTGAAGAATACGGCCCTGCTGTCTGACAACAATACTACCTGCTGGTCGTTGAATAGAATCTGTTTAAAATCGGTGTCCACCGGGTCCGTCCGTTCGGGTTCTTTTCCGGTCAGGTCGACCGTAACAATCGCGCCGTGCATCAGCACATACAGTCTGTCGCCGTTTGCCTTTTTGTCAAGAAGCGAACCGGCAAAACTCTTTGACAGCGCCAAACTGCCGTTATCTTTGAACACTTCAATATCCGTGCCGGATGCCAAACCGGAGGTATCATACGATATTATAGCATAATTTCTGTTGAATTCATAGCCCGAAAGCGATTTTTCCTCAAAAAATCTTTCCTTGATCAGTCCGTTGTCGGCCGTGAAAAAGCGTATCGCTTCGCTGGTCAGGACGCAGTAGGCGTTATCCTTCATAAACTGGACGCCCAGCGGCATTTCGTCGATAAATTCGGTCTGAAAAACAGGCTGTTCGCTGTCGAACGAAAACCGCATCAGCAGGGTTATCAGCGAGCCGTTTTTGGAATAATGCAGAAGCGTGACCGCTTCTTTTCCGTCCGCTGAAATAGAAACAAAATCTATATATTTATCCCCCGATAAGTATTTATATATAACTCTGAAATATTCGTCGTACACGAAAAGCGCGCTTCGGTAGCTCTTTTCTGAAGAAATGACCGCGAAATGCCCGCTTTCGCTTGCCGCCAGCCCCAAAACCGGATATTTGTAGGTCATTTTGTCAACGAACTGGTTGCAGCTGAAAATCTGCACCTCGTATCCGCCGAGGTCGCAGGCGATGATGTTTTTGGTGTTGCTGACCATGATGGGGGTGTTGTATTTGCAGGAGTGGGTATAAACCTTGCTTCCGTTAAAGCCGTATATCGAGAATCCGCTCGTGTTGATGACGGCGAGGTCGCCGCGCAGAACGTCGCCTTTGCTGGTATTATCCTTGTCGATATAAACGGTCGCGTTGGAAACCGCGCCGGCGTTCGAGTCGAAACTGATAAATTTCAGCATGTACCGGAAGTTTTCGATGGTGAGCTCTTCCTTGTAATACGAAAAGGAAAACAAGGTAAATCCGGCGAGGAACATGATGAGAATAAACTTAATCACCATCGTGCGGCGGGCGAGCCGAAGATAATATTCTTCGACGGTCGGAACGGTTTTTTGTGTTTTTCTTTTTTTACTCGCAAAGATTGAAAAAGCGCTCATGAAAAACACTCCTTTCCCCGACGAAAACTGCCGTTTCCGGCGCGCTTTATTAATAAAACACTTTGTTCAGATATAGCCCGTGCGCCGGCAGGGTGGGTCCCGCCTTTGAACGGTCCTTGGCTTCGATAATCGCCGAAATCGGTTCCTGAATTCGTCCGCTCAGGCGCTGCAGAACCGTGCCGCACATAATGCGCACCATATTGTATAAAAACCCGTTTGCGGCGACGATGAATCGGACAAAATCGCCGTCGCGCTCGCATTTGAAGTACCAGACTTCGCGGACGGCGTCCTCAATGCCGCTGTTCGCCGCCATAAAGGAGGTAAAATCGTGCCTGCCCACAAAGTCCTGCGCAAGCGCTTCGGCTTTCTCGCAGTCGATGCGCTTTGGATACTGCAGGGCGGTATCGATGTAAAAAGGATTGCGCACGCGGCTGTTCCAAATCAGGTAAACATACTCCTTGCCTTTCGCGGAGTAGCGCGCGTGGAAGCCGTCGGCCACAACGCGCGCCGCCTTGACGGCGATATCGTACGGCAGATGCGCGTTGAGGGCAAGCGGAAGTTTTTCGGCGTCAAACGCCGGCGCGTTTTTGATATGGCAGACAAATTCGTTCGCGTGGACGCCCGAATCGGTGCGGCTGCAGCCGGTGACGCCGTACCGCGCGCCGAAAACCATTTCGACCGCGTCCTGAACGACGGACTGAACGCTGCGCGCGTTGTTTTGCACCTGCCAGCCGCAGTATGCGGTTCCTTTAAAGCATAGCGTAAGAGCGTAGTTCGCCATATTTTTTCCTGTAAACTTAAATAATGGTGATTGGGTTTAAAAAGAAAATCGACACGCACAGCGCGGTCATCACCGCTAAAAAGACGTAATCCGCCGGGCGCGACTTCATCTGCTTCATTTTGGTTCTGCCCTCGCCGCCGCGGTAACAGCGGCACTCCATCGCCTCGGCGAGTTCGTCCGCGCGTCTGAACGCCGATACGAACAGCGGGACAATGATGGGCAGCAGCGCTTTTACCCGCCGAAGCAGGTTTCCGCTTTCAAAGTCGGCGCCTCTCGCTTTCTGCGCCGAGATGATTTTGTCGGTTTCCTCAATCAGCGTCGGAATAAAGCGCAAAGCGATGGTCATCATCAGCGCGAACTCATGCACCGGCACTTTAATCTTTTTAAGCGGCGAGAACAGGCTCTCGATCGCGTCGGTCAGCGCAAGCGGCGACGTCGTGTAAGTCAAAAGCACGCTGGTTCCCGCAATCAGGGAAATCAGGCGTATCATCATCAGCGCGGCGTTGATAAGCCCTTCTTTGTATATCTTGATAAAGCGCCACTCAAACAGCAGCGTGCTTCCTTTGAAAAAGAAGATGTTGATGACGGCTGTCAGAATCAGAATGAACAAAAGCGGCTTTAACGCGCGCAGGATGATTTTCAGCTGTATGCCGGACATGAAAATCAGGACAATCGTAATCAGGGTGACGGCGGCGATCGAAACAAGGGTTTTCGCGGCAAGCACCATTACGATGTAAACGACAAGTATGATTAACTTGATGCGCGGATCGGTTTTATGAAGAAGTGAGTTTCCCGGAAAGAATTGACCGAGCGTGATATCCTTAAGCATTTTTTATAAACCATTTTCCGTTTTGATTTTAAATAGCTTTTCAATTTCTTTGTGCGCGTACTTCACCGTATAAACGTCGGTGGTTTCTACGATGCCGCGCTTTTTTAGCTCTATGAAAAGCTTTGTGATTTGCGGCAGGTCGAGCGACGCGTTGAAAAGCCGCTCCGCCTGCATGAAAATCTCGTTTACCGTTCCGTACATGTATATGCTGCCGCTTTTTAATACAAGTATTCGGTCGCAGTATTTGGCGATATCCTCCATGCTGTGCGAAATCAGGAGCATCAACGAGCCCCTCTGCTTTTGATATTCGATCAGACCGCCGAGTATTTCCTCCCTGCCGAGCGGGTCAAGCCCTGCCGCCGGCTCGTCGAGCACCAGCACCTGCGGGTCCATCGCGATGACGCCGGCGATGGCGGCGCGGCGCTTTTGTCCGCCGGACAGCTCGAAAGGGGACTTTTGGAGTATATCGTCGCTCAAACCGCAAAAAGAAGCGGCGCTCCGGACGCGTTTGTCGATTTCTTCGTCGCCAAGCCCCATGTTTTTCGGGCCGAAAGCGATGTCTTTGTAAACGGTTTCCTCAAAAAGCTGATATTCGGGATACTGAAACGCGATCCCGACCTTAAAACGTATGTTCTTTATTTCCTTAGGGTTTTCCCATATATCTTTTCCCTCAAGCAGGATTTTTCCGCTTGTGGGTTTTAAAAGCCCGTTGGAAAGCATGGCAAGCGTGCTCTTGCCGCTGCCGGTATGGCCGATGATGCCGATGATTTCGCCGGACGGGAAATCCACGCTGATATTGTCAAGCGCCACTTTGCGGAAAGGCGTGCCCTCTCCGTAAACCACAGACACGTTCCTAAAACTGAGCGCGTTCATAGCCTTCGAACCCCCTGTACCTTCTGTTCAATTGCTTCCGCAGCCTCCATGGTGTGCAGAATGCCTTTCGGGAAGGCGTAGCCGTCCCTGTCGAGCAGGTAAAGAAGCTCGGTTACCTGCGGAACCGAGAGCGATACGCTTTTTAGTTTTTCTACCTCCGAGAATATCTTCTTCGGCGTGCCGTCAAGGAATACTTCCCCTTTGTTGAGCACGATCACGCGGTCGGCTTCGACCGCTTCGTTCATGTAGTGGGTGATGGTGACGACGGTGATGTTTTTTTGCCGGTTCAGTTTTTTCATCGCGGCGGTTATTTCTTTTCTGCCGTTCGGGTCCAGCATCGCCGTCGCTTCGTCAAAAATGATGCATTTGGGGTTCATCGCGAGCACGCCCGCGATCGCGACGCGCTGCTTCTGTCCGCCGGAGAGTTTATAGGTCGAATGAAGCGCGTATTCCTCCATGCCGACGGTTTTTAGGCAGTTGTCGACGATTTTCCGGATTTCGGCGGGATCGACGCCGAGATTCTCGGGCGCGAACGCTACGTCCTCCTCGACCACGCTGGCAACGATCTGGTTGTCGGGGTTTTGGAAAACCATTCCGCAGGTTTCGCGGATTTTATAGATATTTTCCTCGTTGCGCGTGTCCAGTCCGTCAATCTTGACCGTTCCCGAAGTCGGCTGCAGAATGCCGCACAAAAGCTTGGCAAGCGTGCTTTTGCCGCTTCCGTTGTGTCCGAGAATGGCGGTGTAGCTGCCTTTTTCTATTCTAAGGGAAATGTTTTTGATGACTTCCGGTTCGTGTTCCCTGTATTTGAAATAGAGGTTTTTCGCTTCGATAAATGACATGTTGCTTCCATTTCTAAGTTTTATTTGTTTGATTGGAAAAATTAATCCGGCGTCCACCGGGAAGAAGCGCCGCAGGGGAGCGGGAAGCCGCTTTCCTGTACGGGAATGCCGAGCTCGTCGCTCTCGACCCTGCCGCCAAAACGGCGGACGAGACGATTGTGAAGGATATATCCGTTCGTGGATGCCGAAAGCCCTGTCGTATAGGAATTTAACAGCACAAAGAGCGGGTTGTCGGAAAGCAGGTTCGCAATAATGCCGATGAGCGTATCCAGCTTTTCTTCCAGCACCCAGCGCTCGCCGTTCGGTCCTCTGCCGTAGGAGGGCGGGTCGAGTATGACCGCGTCGTAACGGTTTCCGCGCCGGATTTCGCGCTCCACGAACTTAATGCAGTCGTCGACGATATAACGGATTTTGTTGTCCGGAATATTCGACAGCTTGGCGTTCTGCTTCGCCTTGGCGACCATGCCTTTGGAGGCGTCCACATGGCAGACAAAAGCGCCCGCTTTCGCCGCCGCGACCGAAGCGCCGCCGGTGTATGCAAAAAGGTTTAACAGCTTGATTTCTCTGCCGCTGTTTTGAATCAGCGGCATAAACCAGTCCCAGTTCGCTGCCTGCTCGGGGAAAAGTCCGGTGTGCTTGAAGCCCATCGGAGATACCGCGAAGGTCAGGCCGCCGTAGGAGACGGTCCACTCGTCGGGAACGTCCTTTTTTATCCAGTTTCCGCCGCCCGTGCTCGAGCGTTGATAGACGGCGTCGGCTTTTTTCCAGAGCGGATGGTTTCTGCCGCTCTGCCAGATAATCTGCGGGTCGGGACGGATTAGGATTTTGCCGTTCCAGTTTTCCAGCCGTTCGCCGCTGTCGGCGTCAATCAGCGTATATTCCTTCCATTTATCTGCAATATACATTGTATCTCCAATATATCGTTAAATTGTTAAATTTTATATACTAAATATCCAACAATCTTTGCTGCATGCCGTCTATTTCCGCCGGCGGCTTCAGCCCAAGATGCCGGTACGCGCCCGCGGTCGCGCAGCGTCCGCGCGGCGTGCGGTTGATAAATCCGAGCTGCAGCAGATAGGGTTCGTAAACGTCCTCGAGCGTGATGGACTCCTCGCCGATGGTCGCCGCGAGCGTTTCCAGCCCGACCGGGCCGCCCGCGAACTTGTCGATGATGGCGGCAAGCATTCGGCGGTCGATGGTGTCCAGCCCCAGCTCGTCGACTTCCATGCTCTTTAGCGCAAGGTCGGCGATTCTTCTGTCGATAATGCCGTCGCCCTTGACCAAAGCGAAGTCGCGCACGCGCTTTAAAAACCGGTTCGCGATTCGCGGCGTGCCTCTGGAGCGTTTCGCGATTTCGTAGGCGCCCTCCGGAACAATCGGCGTTTCTAAAATGCCGGCGCTTCGGGTGACGATTTTCGTAAGTTCTTCGGGCGTATATAACTCCAAACGGAACATCACGCCGAACCGGTCTCTCAACGGCGAAGAAAGCTGACCCGCCCTCGTCGTCGCGCCGATGAGCGTAAAGGGTTTGAGCGGGATTCGGATCGAGCGCGCCGAAGGGCCTTTGCCCATCATTAAGTCAAGCGAGAAATCCTCCATCGCCGGATACAGCACTTCCTCGACCGCTCTGGGCAGCCGGTGAATCTCGTCGATAAACAGAATATCGTTGCGCTCGAGCGTGGTCAGAAGCGCGGCGAGGTCGCCCGCCTTCTCGATCGCGGGTCCGCTGGTGATTTTCAAATTGACGCCGAGTTCCGCGGCAATAATGCAGGAAAGCGTGGTCTTTCCAAGCCCGGGCGGACCGTGCAGAAGCACATGGTCGAGCGCGTCTCCGCGCTGTTTGGCCGCCTGTATGAAAACATTCAGATTTTCCTTTATTTTTTCCTGTCCGACATATTCCGCCAGGGATTTCGGACGGAGCGAAATCTCGGTTTCGCTGTCCTCGGAGGTGTATTCACTTGCCGTTATTCTGCTTTCAAAGTCAAATTCGTAGTCTTTGTCGATGTTCTTTGCGTTAATCGGCATTGCGAACCCTCCATAGAATCGTTGTCTTTACGCATTTTTGCGATTATTTGCTTCCTAATATTTTCAGCGTCTGTCTTATGACTTCCTCAAGCGGCTGTTTGGTGTCCACTTTTTCAAGCGCCTGTGAAATCTGCGCTCTGGTAAAGCCGTAAACCGACAATGTGTCGATGACGGCGGAAACCGGCGTCGCGTCGGAAGCGCCGGTCTTCAGTTCCGCGCCGCCCAGTTCCTTTGCGATTTTGTCTTTGAGTTCGATAATGACCTTCTGCGCGGTTTTAAGTCCGACGCCGGGGGACTGCGCGATGGTCCGCGCGTCGTTGTTCGCGAGGGCGCGCGCAAAGCTTTCCGGCGTGAGCGTGCTTAAAATGGACATCGCCGCCTTCGGTCCAACGCCGGAGACGGAAAGCAGGCTCTTGAAGATATTCAGCTCGCCGTTGTCGAAAAAGCCGTACAGCTCAAGCGCGTCTTCCTTGACGTTCAGGTGCGTGTACAGCGTGGCTTCTTTATGCACAAGATTGGAAAGCCGCGCGCAGGTGTTCGTCGAAATAAACAGCTTATAGCCAACGCCGCCCGATTCGAGCACCGCGTATTCGTTTGTCAGAATAGTCAGCGTCCCTTTAATATATGCGTACATATTTCTGTTTCCTGCGTTTTGATTTTTTTTCTTTAAAATATGAATTATCGAAAAACTCCGCTCATCGCGTGACTGGCATGGCAGATCGCAACAGCGAGCGCGTCGGCGGTGTCGTCGGGCTTGGGGTCTTTGTCGAGCTTGAGCAGGAGTTTGGTCATATAGATAATCTGCTGCTTCTCCGCTCGGCCGTAGCCCACAACCGAACTTTTAATCTGCAGCGGGGTGTACTCGTAAATGTCGATATTCTGCTTTTTCGCCGCCAAAAGAATGACGCCGCGCCCCTGGCAGACGTCAACGGCGGTTTTCGCGTTTTTGTTGAAGAACAGCTCCTCGATTGCCATGCAGTCGGGTTTGTGCCGGGTAATGATCGCGGTCAGTTTGTCGTAAATCAGCGCAAGGCGTTCTTCCAGAAGCAGCTGCGGATGGGTTGTAATAGCGCCGTATTCCAGCGCCTGGTATTTTCCGTGGTCGGCGGAAATCACGCCGAATCCGACCGTCGCAATGCCCGGATCAACGCCCAAAATCACCATTTAAAAATCAACCTTTTTTCCAAAATTTTTACCGCGTTTTGATACAGTACCGGTATTATATAACACAGTATTTTATCATACAATACTTATATAGTCAATATAATAAGCAAGGATGAAGGTTTAAAAAAATAAAAAAATTCCGACAAGGGTATTGTAAAATTGATAAAAATACAGTAATATATAACCTGATATCTTATCATTCCAGCAGCGGCCGCTGTTTATTCCGCAGCAGGCCGCATAAGTAAAAGGAGAAGTTATTATGCTTGATGAAGTAAAACGTATCATAGCGAAACAGTTGAGAATCGACGAGAGCAAGATTACGAAAGAATCGAATATAATTGAGGATCTCGGCGCGGATTCGCTTGATATTGTTGAAATGCTGATGGCGATTGAGGATCGTCTGGGCATCATGGTATCCGATGACGATGCAGCTGATTTCAAAACAGTCGGGGACGTTGCCGCATACCTTGAAAAAGCCGTCGGATGCGCCAATTGAATACTGCGCTTTTTGACCTTGACGGGACATTGCTTGATACGCTCGGCGACCTTGCCGACAGCGTCAACTATGTTTTATCAAGGTTTTGCTTTGAAAAGAGAACAGATGAGGAAGTAAAAGCTTTTATCGGTAACGGGATACCCACGCTGCTGCGCCGCGCGCTTCCGCCCGGCAGCAGCCAGGAGGTATGCGATAAGGCGATAGAATATTTTAAAGCGTATTATCGCACCCATATGAAAAACCGCACCCGTCCCTACGAAGGCGTCGTCGAAACGCTTCGGGCGCTCAAAAAAGCTGGCTTTAAAATCGGCGTGGTCTCCAACAAAAGCGACGATGCCGTCAAGGAGCTTTGCGCGCATTTCTTTGGCGGTCTTGTGGATGCGGCGCTCGGTTCCACCGCGGAGGATACGCGAAAGCCCTCGCCGAAGATGGTATACGACGCGCTTGCCGTTTTAAAAAGCGACAAAGAGAGCGCGGTTTTAATCGGCGACAGCGACACCGACGTCCAAACCGCGAAAAACGCGGGTATCGGCATTATCTGCGTCGGCTGGGGATACCGCAGCCCGGAATTTTTACGCGAACACGGCGCTGAAAAAATCGCCGCCACTCCTTTGGAACTGCTCGCGCTATTGACAAAACACCTCCATAGTGTATAATGGGGTAAAGGGTTTGCGTTTGCTGTATTTTTAGCGATAAAACGGCGAAAAACAGCATCGTTTCGCCGCGAAAGGTAGATATATGGACGAACTAAAACGCCTTGAGAACCAACGAAAAGTCGTTTTGACGTTTGCTATTATAAACATTGTTTTTTTGTTGCTGGGTGTGATTGTGTTTTCTCTGCATACGGCGTTGTCCGTGATATTTTTCGCCGCGGCGATTATCTTCTTTTTTGCAGGCACTATGCCTAAGTACAACACATATACGATCCGTTTTAAGCGCGAGCTTGTCGAGACTGTTCTGAAAAGAACCTTTGACAACCTCTGTTTTGAACCGAAGAAGGGCATTTCGCGCGGCGTGATCGCCGGTACCGGCATGATGCGGATGGGCAACCGGTTTTACAGCAACGATTATATCAGCGGCAGATACAAAAATACCGCTTTTGAGCAGTCGGACGTCTGCATACAGAATGTAACCTCCGACGGCAAGAATACGCATACCACTACGTACTTCAAAGGCCGCTGGATGATATTTGATTTTAACAAGAATTTTGCCGCCGACCTATTGGTAAGAGAGAGCGGATTTTATTACACCAAGCGAAAGGGCGGGTTGTTCGTCTCGGAAGAAGAGCGGATGAAGCGGTTAAAGCTGGAGGACGAACAGTTCAACCGGGAGTTTGACGTGTTCGCGCAGAACGAGCACGAGGCGTATTATATACTGACGCCGCATATTATGGAAGCGATTCGGGAGTTGAACGCGAAAGTAAGCGGAAAACTGATTCTCTGTTTTGTAAACTCCAAGCTGCATGTCGGCGTTCACAACAAAAAAGACGCTTTTGAAGCGCCGATATTTACAAGAATAGACGAGTCCGTGTTTTTGAATATTGAGAAAGACATTAAGGTGATCACGAGCTTTATTGACGAGCTGAATCTCGACAGGAACATCTACAAGCGGTAGTACGCTTTATAATTCTACTTGAGAAAGGTAGCGAACAATGGAAGTATTGTTGATTGTACTCGGCGGACTGATCCTGGTTGTTTTGATTTGGTATATCGCAACGAGAAACAGCATAGTTCGAGCGGAAGTCAAAATCAGCGAGGCGGAGTCCGGCATTGACGTCGCGCTCACAAAACGCTATGACGTGCTGACAAAAATGCTGGAAGTTACCAAAGGGTACGCAAAGCACGAGGCGGAAACGCTGGAGAAGGTCGTCAATCTGCGCAAAGACATGACCATGCGGGAGCGCAGCGCGGAAAACGCGAAGATGGACGAGATGTTCCGGCAGCTGAATATTCTGGCCGAGAATTACCCCGATTTAAAAGCGAGCGAAAACTTCAAGCAGCTGCAGTATGCGATTATGGATGTCGAGGAGCATTTGCAGGCGGCCCGCAGGCTGTATAACGGCAATGTAACGATATACAATAATCTTTTGGTTACTTTCCCCTCCAGTATCGTGGCGAGCAACATGGGAAAAGTAAAGAAAGAATACTTCGAGGCGGAGGCAGCAAAAAGAGCTGATGTCAAAATGGATTTTTCGTAAGTTTTCTTTTCGAAAACTTACTCCGCCGCATATTATTATTCTTGGTTTTTTGTCCGTCATTTTCGTCGGAGCGCTTTTGCTGGCGCTTCCGATCTCTTTGGCGGAAAAGCATTTTGACAATTTGTTTACGGCGCTGTTCACGGCGACCAGCGCGACCTGCGTGACCGGTCTGTCGCTGGTGGATTTTGAGCGGTATTATTCGGATTTCGGACAAGCCGTCATCCTTTTGCTTATTCAGACCGGCGGGCTTGGGTTTATGTCGCTGGCGATGCTTTTTAACCTGCTGTTAAAGCGCAGGGTTTCGCCGAAGGAAAGGCTGATTTTCGTTCAGTCCATGAACCTTTTTTCGGGCGAGAAGATGTTTTCGTTCATCAAGAACATGCTTGCGTTCACCTTTATTTTCGAAGGCGCGGGCGCGCTGCTTTTGGCGGTGCGGCTTATTCCGATGTTCGGCGTCGGTGAGGGGATTGCGAAAAGCGTTTTTCATTCGGTCAGCGCGTTCTGCAACGCGGGCATTGACCTGTTCGGCATGTCCAATCCGCAGCCCTTTATGAGCCTGAATATGTTCGCGGACGATTTGTACGTCAACGCTGTGATCGGGCTTTTGGTTGTCTGCGGCGGGCTCGGGTTTATCGTCTGGTACGATATTTACCGCGCGATAAAGGACCGCAAAAGGTTGTTTTTGTATTCCAAAATGGTGCTCGCGATCTCCGGAATTCTGATTGTGTCGGGCGCCGCTCTGTTCCTCGTTTCCGAGTGGGACAACCCCGCCACGATTGGAAACGCTTCTGTCGGCGGAAAGATTTTGCGCGCGGTTTTCCTGTCGATTAACTGCAGGACCGCCGGCTTTACGACCTTTAACGTCGAAGCGCTGACCGACGTTTCCAAAGTGACCGCGATGCTGTTGATGTTTGTCGGCGGGTCCTCCGGCTCGACGGCGGGCGGCATCAAGACGGTTACCGTCGGCGTTATTTTGGTCGCCGTATTCCAGATTATTCGAGGAAACAGGGAAATCAACATTCACAAAAGAAGAATCGAAAACGGCGTGGTTTCGCGCGCGTTCGCGCTGCTGACCGTATCCGCGCTGACGCTGCTTGTTTCCGGCTTTTTGCTGAGCTTTACCGAAAAAGCAAGCGAATACCGGTTTTTTGACATTGTGTTTCAGACGTTTTCCGCGTTCAGCACGACGGGGCTTCCCACGCCGGTGATGTCGAATCTTTCTGCGTTGGGCAGAATCATCATCATGGCGCTGATGTTTTTCGGCAGGGTCGGCATAACCACGATCGCGTTTACGGTCATGGTGAGCCTGAAGGCGGAAAAACAGCCTTTTTCGTACCCGAAAGCGAATTTCTTAATCGGATAAAACAAGGCTTTGACAAAAACGGGATGAATTGCATATTATAGAAGGTAATTTATAAATGAAGAGCTTTTTAATAATCGGCTTGGGCAATTTCGGCAAGACGATGGCGCTCACCCTTGCGGAGAACGGCCATCAGGTGCAAGTCATCGACGTCGATGTGGAAAAAATCGATGAAATCGGCGACAAAGTTGTTTCCGCGATCTGCGGCGACGCGACGAACGAGAGCGTTTTGCATTCCGCGGGCGTGAACAACTTTGACTGCTGCGTCGTCTGCCTGAAAAGCAGCATGCAGGACAGCATTCTGACCACCCTTTTGCTCAAGGAAATGGGCGCGAACAGAATCGTCGCCCGCGCCGTCAGCGAGCATCATAAAAAAATTCTTCTGAAATTGGGCGCCGACCTGGTCGTATTCCCTGAGAAGGACATGGGGCAGCGGCTGGCGCTGACGCTGGCGCAGAACGACGTGCTCGAGTATTTCAATCTTTCCGACAAGTTTTCCATCGTGGAGATTAAGGTTCCGAAGAAATGGGTGGGCCATTCCATCAAGGAGCTGGAAATCCGAAAGAAATACGGCGTAAACGTCATCGCGACCTCCGATGCAAGCCAGAATTTTGAGATTTTTACAGACCCGGAAAGGATTTTCAGGGAAGACGAGAAGATTGTCATAGTCGGAAACAACGACGATATCGAAAAACTGACGAAACAAAATACTATAAAATTTGAGGTGTCATTCAATGAAAGCGATTAAAAACGGAAAAATCGTTCTCAAGGACCGTGTTCTTACAGGCAAGGCGCTGGTTTTTGAGGAGAAAATTCTCGACATTGTCGATAACGAGAACATACCCGCGGGCGCGGAGGTTATTGACGCGAACGGTGCTTATGTAGCGCCCGGACTGATCGATATTCACATTCACGGCTATCTCGGCGAAGACGCTTCGGACTGCAAACCGGAAGGCATTCGTATTATGGCGGAAGGCCTTGTCAAGAAGGGCGTCACCGGCTTCCTTCCCACGACGGTTACCATTCCGAGAGAAGACCTTGAGAAAGTCGCTTCGATTATCCGCTCCATGATGGAGGAAAGCAAGACCTGGATGGGTTCGACCATTCTCGGCATGAACGCCGAAGGTCCGTACGTAAACCCGAAGAAGAAGGGCGCGCAGAACGAAGCGTATATCCAGAAGCCCGACGGAGATTTTATTATCAAGAACTCCGACGTTATCAAGATAAACACCCTTGCGCCCGAGATGGACAAGGATTTTGCGGAAATCAAGAAAATTGTCACCAACAGCGGCACCATCATTTCGATGGGTCATACCGACGCGACCTACGAGCAGGCCAGCGCGGCAATCACCGCCGGCATCAAGGTGATTACGCACCTTTTCAACGCGATGACCCCGTTAAATCACCGCGCGCCCGGCGTCGTCGGCGCTGCGTTGGACCATGACGTTTATACGGAGCTTATCTGCGACACCTTCCATATTCATCCGGCTTTGTTCTCGATTGTATATAAGCTCAAGAAGGACAAACTGATCCTGATCACAGACTGCTTGAGATCCGGCGGTCTCGCGGACGGCGAATACACGCTGGGCGGACAGAAGGTATTCCTCAAAGGCATCGAGTGCAGACTGGAGGACGGCACCATCGCGGGCAGCGTTCTGACCCTGAACAAGGCTGTTTACAACGTGCTCGAGCACACAGACATGACGGTTTACGAGGCGGTAAACTGCGCTTCGCTCCATCCGGCGACGCTGCTCGGCATTCAGGACAGAAAAGGCTCTATTGAGCTGGGCAAGGACGCGGACATCATTATCGCGGACGAGAAGTTCGACATCATCAAGACCATTATTGGCGGAACCGTAAGATACGAAGCATAAACCAATAGCCGTGGAAAGGAAAAACTGATTATGAAGCTGAAAGTACCTGCTGTATTAGACCCCAATTTTGAACCGCTTTCACTGGTATGCCGCGAAATGCGCGAAAAAACAAAGGACAACGGCCAGGATATTATCATCGGCTGTCAGCGCAACAAGGGCTATACCACCGTTTACAAGACAAGAATTTTCAAAGACGGAACCGGTCACGACGAGGAGAACTTCCGCTTTGTCGAGCGTATTGTAAAATCGCTTCTCTGGGTGGTCGGCGGCTATAAGATTATCATCGCGGGCAGCCCGGTTATGGGTCAAAGAATCAAGGAAGCGTATCAGGACAAAGGGCTCAGAGATTTCGACATGCACTTTATGGAAAGGGTTTACGAGAGACCCTTCGAGGTTGAAATCAGAAGCCTTGACAATCCGCCGGTACCGTACGAGTCGGCTACGCCGATTGGCCGCAACCTTGACGGCTGCCGCATCGGTTTTGACGCAGGCGGAAGCGACAGAAAGGTCAGCGCCGTAATCGACGGCGTTCCGGTATATTCCGAAGAGGTCGTATGGCATCCGAAGCTGAACAGCGACCCCAAATATCATTATCAGGGAATTCTCGAGGCGTTCAAGTCGGCGGCGGCGCATATGCCGCGAGTTGACGCGATCGGCGTTTCCAGCGCGGGCGTGTATATCGACAACCGCATCATGGTCGCTTCGCTGTTCATCAAGGTTTCCGACGAGGACTTTGATAAGTATGTGAAGAATATGTACCTTGATGTCGCGAAGGAAATCGGCGAGGACATTCCGATCGAAGTCGCAAACGACGGCGACGTTACCGCGTTGGCCGGCGCGATGGAGCTCAACGACACGAACGTGCTCGGCGTTGCGATGGGCACCTCGGAAGCGGGCGGATATGTTGACGGACAGGGCAACATCACCGGCTGGCTCAACGAGCTTGCGTTCGTTCCGGTTGACAACAACCCGAACGCGATGGTGGACGAGTGGTCCGGCGACTACGGCTGCGGCGTAAAATACTTCTCGCAGGACAGCGTTATCAAGCTCTGCCCGGCGGCAGGTATCGAGCTGGATGAATCGTTGACCCCGGCCGAGAAGCTGAAGGTCGTTCAGAAGCTGATGGCGGAGGGCGACGAAAGAGCGGCCAAGATTTACGAAACCATCGGCGTTTACTTCGGCTACGGCATTGCGTACTATTCCGAGTTCTATGACATTAAGCATGTCCTCATCATGGGCAGAGTAACCTCGGGAGAGGGCGGCGTGATTATTCTGAAAAAGGCGCAGGAGGTTCTCGACACCGAGTTCCCCGAGCTTGCTAAGAAGATTAAACTCCATATCCCCGATGAGAAATCGCGCAGAGTTGGTCAGTCGGTCGCCGCTGCAAGCCTGCCGAAATTAAAGAAATAAATAAAGCGTATCTGTTATTTGCGGCAAACGGTTCGTTTGCCGCAGTTTTTTTATTATCCTGTAATCCGAAGGAAAATTCGTATGGTTCCATTTGAAAGCGTGAAATTTAACGGCGTCTTTCGTGGATTCAAAGAATACTTGACAATGCGGACAGGCGGCTCGGCGACGCTTTTCGATTAAAAAATGTCGAAGGCGTCGAAATCGCGCTGCTTTCGGGCGGGCCGGCAATGATAATAAGCGGTATTCATACAGAATATATCCCGTGCATCGGAATATTTTTTTGTATAAATGGTATAAAAAGGTATTTGTTAATTTTTGAAAAACAGGTGACAAAAACAGATAGATATGTTATAATTTATAAGAATATTTATAATTTGTGTTAATTTGCTTTGTTGAAAGGAAATAGAACTTGTATTCCCATAAAAATAAAAAAAGCGCCGGAAACGGCTATAAAAATCAAAAAACCGAAGCCGAACTGGAAAACGCCGAAAGCCGGGAAGCGAAAGAAAACCTCTTTATCGGCAGAAACGCGGTCCTTGAGCTGTTAAAAACCGATAAACAGGTGGACAAGCTGTATGTGCAGAAGGGCGAGCGCGAGGGCTCGATTACGCTGATTGTCGCAAAAGCAGTGGAGAAGAGAATCCCCGTCGTCGAGGTGGACAAGCGCAGGCTGGATATGATGTCCGGCGGCGGAGCGCATCAGGGCGTCGCCGCGGAGGTCGCGGAAACCGATTACGCGAGCGTCGAGGATATATTGGCCCTTGCCAAAGAACGCGGGGAAAAACCGTTTATTATCATTTGCGATTCGATCAACGACCCGCACAATCTCGGCGCGATTATCCGAACCGCGGAATGCGCGGGCGCGCACGGCGTCATTATACCAAAGCGGCGTTCGGTATCGGTGAACAGCACGGTCGCGAAGGCGTCGGCGGGCGCCGTGTTCCATACGCTCGTCGCGCGGGTGCCGAACCTGAACACGGCCATCCAGCAGCTCAAAGAAAACAATGTCTGGATTTGGGCGGTTGAAACGGGCGGAACCCCTTATTACGAGCACAATTACGACTGCGGCCTGGCTTTCGTGCTGGGCGGCGAAGACACCGGCGTTTCAAGACTGGTCAGGGAAAACTGCGATTTTTGCGCGTCAATACCATTGTACGGAAAAATAAACTCGCTTAATGTTTCAAACGCTGCGGCGGTCGTGCTTTTTGAAGCCGCAAGACAAAGAGCAAAACCGAAATCGTAGCGCGATGCTTCATCCGTACGAACCATCGTACGGATTTCCATATGCCCATTCGAAACTTCTTATTTCGAATAACCCCTTCTGGGGCAACCCTTATGAAAGGATGGTTATAAAATGCCTGAAGATGCCAATACCAGATATCTGAAGGAGCTTCTTAGACAGGCCGAAAAAGCGAACGAACAGGCGCGTTTGATTCAGCGCACTGCCCTGAAGGAAACAAAGCAGCCCGAACCGGACGAAGAGAAAAAGGACGCCGGGGTTGCGACTTTAGATACAATAACGGATCATCCTGCGTCAGCTGAAAGTAACGAGCAAAAAAAGAGCGAACGCATCAGCAGGGAAGCCGAAGAAATCATCAGCGCGTATTCCCAGAGAAAGAAGGAAAAACCGTTTTCCAACACGCAGAGCCTGCGGGAATCGCTTGAAAAGCAGATGCAGGAGAACAAAGAGCTTCTCGGCTACTTTGAAGGAAGCAGAGCAAAAAGCAAAAGCAAAAAGGTAGACGAGCTTTATACGCTGATAAACGAAGCGAAATTCCAGACGCAAAACGATCTGCAGAAAAAACCGTTCGCGATGGACGAGTCCCGTCTGTCGGACCCCGACGCCGACACGGTGCCGCACAAACAGGAATATACGCAGGAAAAAATGTTCTATTTCGGCGACACGCTTTCTTTGGAGGAAGAAGAAACGCCGGCCGCTTCCGCCAGCTTCGACAGCGATTATGAGAAACTGACCGACAAAATTACCAGCGGCGAACTTGATTTTTCGGAGGAAGAAGACGAAAATCAGCTGACGATTCTGTCGGACGAAACCGACGGTTTTGTCAGAAAGCCAGAAGATAAGCTGGATGAAACCGAACTCCACCTGCGGCTCGCCTTCGACATGATGGACGAGAACTGTCAGGATATCAACGATTTTCTGCAAAAAGAAAAGGAAAAAGCCAAAGAGAGGGAAAAAGACGTTGCCGCGCGGGAGGACTACGAATACACTTCGCACGAGCAGGACGCCGAAATCGCTTCCATGCTCAGGAAGGCGATTCATAGAAGCCGGGTTAAGCTGATTTCCGTATCCGTCCTCGCGTTCCTTTTGTTCTTTATCGAGCTTGCCACGCCGAACAGCAGCCTGCACCTGCCCTTCCTAAGACCGGGCGAAAAAGGTTTTCTGTACATACTGATCGATTTACAGCTGCTGTTCTTTATCGCATGGATCATGCTCTCGAATATCGTCCATGGTTTTGAAGGCATTATACGCCGCAAGCTGAACACGGACAGCTTCCTTGTTTTGTCGCTTGTCTTCACGACCATATATTCGATTACCATGCTTTTCACGAATTCCACTTCGGAAAGCCTGAAGCTGTACAGCTTTCCGTGCGCTGCCGCCATGGTCTGCGCGATGGCGGTCAACTACTTGAACAGCAAGAAGGATTACCACTGCTTTAAAGTGCTCGCGGTGAAAAAGCCGAAATATGTCGCGCAGGAGCTTTCCGGCAACACGCAGGAAGCCGACGAGTTTTACAAATACCTGCTTGAGAATTCGGATTTATATACCGTAAAGCGCGCGAAGTTCGTCAGCGGGTTTATCCGCCGCACCAAAAAGCGCGCCAAAGGCGAGGATTTGTTTAATTTCCTGGTCCCCGCGGTCGTCATCGCCGGCATGATTCTGTTCGGCGTCATGTACTATTTCACAAAAAACTTCCTGACGGCATTTACGGATTTTGTGCTTTTGGTGCTGGCAGCCGTGCCGCTGGCGGGATTCTTTATGATTCCCATGCCGCTAATCGCCGCCAACAAGAAGGGCGAACGGTACAACACCGCGTTCATCGGCAACGCCGTATCCGAGGAGTATGCCGACGCGTCGGTTCTTTCGTTCGCGGATACGGAGGTTTATCCTTCGCATCTGGTAAAGATTACGAGCCTGAAAACCTTCGGCGATTTTAGAATTGATAAGATAATTACCGATTTGTCCAGAGTGTTCAGTTATATCGGCGGACCGCTGGACAAGGTGTTCAAAAACGCGCTGGTCGAGGAGGTCACCCCGCCCAGAAGCATTCGTTTGATTGAATCCGCCGCCGACGGCATCTGCGTTTCGGTGGACGCGACGCACATTTTCCTCGGCAAAAAGAGTTATATGCGCCGCTACCGCTTTGAGACGCCCGTCGATCCCGACGACGATATGTATGAGAAGAATATCGGCTCGATCATGTACGTCGTCATGGACGACGAGCTGGCCGCGAAGGTTTACATCAAGTACACGCTCAACCCGCTGTTCGATTCGCTGCTGAAAGACATGTACAAAGCGGGGCTGTGTTTGGGCATCAAGACCCTCGACCCGAACATCAACAACGAACTGCTCGAAGCCGGCATCGGGTTTAAGAAGTGCCCGATCGCGATTCTCAAGTCGTACACCCCCGAAGAGCTGAACAGCGAATGCGAGAGCGTCGACAGCGGCATTGTGTCGAACGCTTCGCTGCACACGTTTTTGAAAATGTTCGTGCTCTGCGACAAGACCAGGCATATTACCAAGAGCAACGCGATTATCACCATCGCGAGCGTGTTTTTGTCCTTCTTCGCGTCGGCCTTCCTTGCCATTACCGGCGACTTTACGGCGATCAACTCGTTTTATTTGGTTTTGCTGCAGTGCATATGGCTGCTCCCCGTTTGGTTGACCTCGCTTTTCCTGTAAAGTTTGTGGATTATAAACAAAAAACAGCGGAATAATTCTCTGTCGGACTGAAATTCATCCAAAATTTCCTATTGATTAATTTTGAACATTATCCTATAATATTTCTATGTCAAAAATTAACGGAGGATTTGTAAATGGCAAAATTCAATTCGAGTAACATCAGAAATATCTGCCTTGTTGGACATGGCGGCGACGGTAAAACCTCTTTGGCCGAGGCAATGCTGTTTTTAGCGAAAGCGACGGACAGACTCGGCAAGACCAGCGAAGGAAACACTGTATGCGATTTCGATCCGGAAGAGAAAAAGAGAGGAATTTCGGTTTCTTCTTCCCTGGCTCATATCGAATGGAACGGCACGAAAATTAACATACTCGATACCCCCGGATATTTTGATTTTGTAGGAGAAGTCAAGGAGGCTCTGCGCGTAGCGGAAACGGCAATTTTGGTTGTCGATGCAAAGAGCGGACTCAAGGTAGGCACGGAGCTTGCCTGGGATTACGCGCACGGCATTGCCAGAGCTTTCTTTGTAAATAAAACCGACGATGAAAACGCCAACTTCCAAAACGTACTGGAAGGTTTAAGAGAAAAATTCGGTTCTTCCGTTTGCCCGGTTTTTGTTCCTTTTAACGAGGGATCGGCGGATATCGGCTATTATAACCTCCTCAACGACAAAGCGTATAAGTTCGACAAGAGCGGTAAACCGGTCGAAACCGAGCTTCCCGCGCAGTATAAAGACAAGATGGACAGCTATATGAAAGAGCTGGACGAGTCGCTCGCGGAAACCAGCGAGGAACTGATGGAAAAATTCTTTGCCGAAGAGCCATTTACGCACGAGGAAAAGAGCGAGGCGCTGAAAAAAGGTCTGCTCGACGGTTCTATTTCGCCCGTCTTTGCAGGTTCGGCCACAAACTTAAGCGGCATATCCACCCTACTGGACAGCATCGTGGTCTCTTTCAGTTCTCCGCTTGACAGAAAAGAGCAGGCAGTCGTAGACGCAGAAGGCAAGACGTCGAAGATTACCGCTACCGAGGACGGTCCGGTCAGACTGTTCGTGTTCAAGACGCTCGCGGACCAGTTCGGAAAGAAATCCTACTTTAAGGTCATGAACGGCTGCCTGAAAAAGGATATGGTGCTGACCAACCTTACCACCGGCCAACAGGAGAAGTTCGCCCGTCTGGCGACGGCAATTGGTTCCAAGGAAATCGCGGTGGACGAATTCGCTTACGGCGACATCGGCGTCACCGTCAAACTGGTGAACACGAACATCAACGACACGCTGGCAAGCGACGCGTCCGCGCAGGTGAAGTACGCGCCGATTTCGTTCCCGACGCCGTATTACGGCATGGCGATCGTGCCGAAGGCGAAGGGCGATGAGGACAAGATTTCTTCCGGCATCTCCAGACTGCTCGAAGAAGACTATACGTTAAAATTCGTCAACAACGCCGAGACCAGACAGATGGTCATTTACGGAATCGGCGACACCCAGCTGGACGTCGTCAGCTCGAAGCTGAAGACCCGCTTCGGCACGTCGGTAGAGCTTACGCTGCCGAAAGTGCCTTACAGAGAAACCATTAAGAAGAGAGTACAGGTCGAGGGCAAACACAAGAAGCAGTCCGGCGGTCACGGTCAGTACGGTCACGTCAAGATCGAGTTCTCGCACGGCGAATCCGAAGGCCTGGAGTTCACAGAGAGCGTCGTCGGCGGCGCGGTTCCGAAGAACTTCTTCCCGGCAGTCGAGAAGGGGCTTTTGGAGTCCATGCAGAAAGGTATACTTGCCGGCTATCCGGTTATCAATATCAGAGCCAACCTGTTCGACGGTTCTTACCACGAGGTCGACTCGTCCGAAATGTCGTTTAAGATCGCGGCAAACCTTGCTTTCAAGGAAGGCATGAAGCAGGGCGGCGCCGTATTGCTTGAGCCAATCGGCGAGCTGAAGGTAACCATTCCTGATTCCTTAATGGGCGATATCATAGGCGATTTAAACAAGCGCAGAGGCAGAATTATGGGAACCGAGCAGGCTGACCGCAAGGGCTACACCGTCGTGCTGGCAGAAGTTCCGCAGGCCGAAATGCTTTCCTATGCTATCCAGCTGAGAGCAATGACGCAGGGCAGAGGTTCCTACACATACGAGTTTGTAAGGTACGAAGAAGCTCCCGCAGACGTTGCGCAGAAGGTTATTGCAGAAGCCAAGAAGGAACAGGCGGAGGAATAAATCGTTAAAAGTTTATCACATTGTTCATTTTAAAGATAAATATTTGTTTTATAATCAGTTTATCCGGCGTATTGGCCGGATAAACTGATTGTTCCAATCCCATTACCGTAAAGAGAGGTAAATCGAAATGCAGAAAAACAAGAAAACTTCGAAAGCCGCACTCTGCTTACTGTTGGCTTCTGTATCGGCGCTGGCCATGGTACTGACTTCGTGCGTTCCGTGGGACATCGATGCGGGCATAGATAACAGCATTATCGAAATCAGCAAGGAGACAAAAAGCGTTGCCGAGAGCGTTGAGGTGTCCATCCCCACCGATCCGGGAGAGACGGAAGCGCCTTCGATTAAAGACGTGAAAAACATCGCGCCCGATGTGGTCGTAATCGGCGGAACCTGCGAGGAAGGCGCAGTCGTTACCATCAAGGGCGGCAAGAAAACCGTTACCGTAAACTCGAAAAACGGTTATTTTATCGCAGAAGTAACGCTCGCGAACGATACGAGAACGGTTCTGGAAGCCATAGCAGAAGTTGAAGGCAAAATGGAAAGCAAACCGCGTACGTTTACCGCAACCTTCAATGCGTCCGTTGAGAGAAGAACAGGCGGTTATAACGTATCGGTCGGCAAGGACTCGCAGCTCTATTTCGATTATAACCTCGAAGATTATACAGGAGAAAACCTTTTAACACAGTCCGAACTCAGAAACATACGCAACTTTGTAAACGACAAGGTAAACAACCTTGAGGCAAGAGCGCAGGGACAGAATTCCGATCTTATCTATGTGCTTGTGCCCGATTTTACGACGATTTATCCGGACTGCCTGCCGGATGAGGCGACGAACGAAACTTCTTTGACAAGGTATAAGCAGGTTTCGGACGCGCTCAAACAGACAAGCGCGATCGTAATCGACATGTATGATATCTTTATGGAGAATAAAGATAAACCGCTTTACCGCACGACCGACAGCCGGCTGACGGAGTACGGCTCGTACCTCGTATATCAGGAGATATGCAGTAAGCTTGCGATCAACTTCCCGGCTGCGGCGCCGAGGTCGCTGGACGAGTTTGATGTCAAGGAAATTGAAAATGTAATCGCCGGCAATCTGTTTAAGCGGCTCGGACTTTCGAGAGAGTATTATACCGAAACGATTCCGGACCTTGTCCCGAAATTCGACCTGAAGATCGGTTACGACAAGGAAAGCAGCTTTAACACGGTTAACATCAGCGATATCAGAAAGTATGCCGCTGAAAAGGATTACACGCCGTATGAATTATCCGCAAGCGAAGCCGCGAGCGATAATAAGCCGGTTACCATCAACGACAGATTCATCATCCGCACAGGCCGCGAAGAACTGCCCAGCGCGCTGATTTACAGAGACGACATGACGTTCTCCATGATCGACATTCTGGCAGAGCGCTTCAACAACGCGCTGTTTGCGAAGAGCGGCGACTATACCATCAACCTTACCGACGCAAGCAGACATTATTCCGAGGGCAAGGCCCTGGTAGATTACATCATCGTTATTCTGTCCGAGGGCAATATTCAGAAAGTAGCCGGTTAATCGGAATAACACATATCGAAACCGCTTATAAAGGACGGCGAAAAGCCGTCCTTTCTGTTTATAAACAAATAATTATATAAAATTAGCCGAATTTATGTATAACTATTGATTTTTTGCCTGATATATGTATAATTTATAGATAATTATATTATTTTGCAACTTCAATTTAGAAAGCAGGTATCGAACATGCCGCAGCAGGCCGTTATTTGGACAACCATAGCCGTATATATAGTCGTTATGGCGGTTATCGGGTTTTTAAACAGCAAAAAATCAAAAAACATCAACGACTTTACTGTCGGCGACAGAAGCGCGAGCGCGTGGATGTCCGCGTTCTCGTACGGAACCGCGTATTTCTCGGCGGTCATGTTTATCGGGTACGCCGGCGCGACGGGCTGGGACTTTGGATTGTGGGGAATTGCCGCAGGCATCGGAAACGCCCTTTTTGGCGCGCTGCTCGCCTGGATCGTGCTGGCGAAGCGTACCAGAGAATATACGCACGCAAACGAGATCAAATCCATGCCGCAGCTTTTCGGAAAGCGGTATGACAGCCCCGCGATGCGGCTGTTCGCGGCGATTATCATATTTGTTTTTCTGCTTCCCTATTCCGCTTCGGTTTATAAGGGGCTGACCAGCGTCTGCTCGGTTCTGTTAAAGGTGGACGAAACAGTCTGCATGATCGTCATCGCGCTCGCGGCGGTGCTGGTCGTCGTAGCGGGCGGATATATGGCGACGCTCAAGGCGGATTTCTTTCAGGGGCTTTTCATGCTCGGCGGCGTAATCGCGCTTGCGATATGCATTATGCGCGCGGAGCAGGTCGGCGGTTTTGCGGAAGGATTGTCTCGCATTGCCGAGAAAACCGAATCGCTGAACCTGACCGCCAACGGCCATATCCGGCTGTGGGCGACGGTTCTGATGACCTCCTTTGGAACCTGGGGCCTGCCGCAGATGATTCATAAATACTACGGCATCAAGGACGACCATGAGGTAAAGCGCGGCACGGTGATTTCCACCATCTTCGCGCTCGTGGTCGCCGGCGGCGGATACTTCATCGGCTCGCTCTCAAGATTGTTTTATGACGATTTAAGTCAGGTTCCCGGCGTGGCGCAGGGACAGAAGGCGACGGACTATCTGGTGCCGAATATGCTCGCCGACGCGGGACTTTCGAATATTCTGATCGGGCTCGTGCTTGTTTTGCTCATCGCGGCTTCGGTTTCGACGTTGGGCGCCATTACCATAACGGCTTCCTCAACCCTGACCATGGATTTGGTACAGCCGAATATTAAAAAGAAGAACTACGACATCGCTCGGCTGACCAAAGTTGTGTGTTTTGTCTTTATTATCCTTTCGTATGTCATCGCGAACTCGCAGACCCCGATTTTGGACATGATGAGTTATTCCTGGGGCATCATCTCGGGCAGCTTCCTTGCGCCCTATATGCTCTCGCTGTATTTAAAGCGCATCAGCAAAACCGCGGCTTGGGCGGGAATGATCGGCGGATTCGTAACGGCTTTGCCGCCGCTGCTGGCGAAACTGTTCTTCCCGTCGGTAGAACTTGGCAGCTTCGGACCGCTCGCCGGTTTGGGCCCGCAGTTCGCCTGCCTGGCGATGATTGTATCGCTGATCCTGTGTCTGGTGCTGACCGCCGCTTTTCCCGCGCGTCAGAAGGCGGAAGCGGCCGAAGGAGCGGCGTAAAGAATAGATTTGGAAAGAGAATTCAAGGTGATTATCATTGGAAAAAGTTTTATTGTTGGGTAACGAAGCGGTTGCCCGGGGATTGTACGAAGCCGGCGTTACCGTAGTCTCCGCTTACCCAGGCACGCCGAGCACGGAAATAACCGAATCGGCGTGCAAGTATGACGAGATATATACCGAATGGGCGCCGAACGAGAAGGTCGCTTTTGAGGTTGCGTTCGGCGCTTCGATGGCAGGCGCGCGGGCGTTCTGCGCGATGAAGCATGTCGGCTTGAATGTCGCCGCCGACCCGCTTTACACCGCGTCCTACATCGGCGTCAACGGCGGAATGGTCTGCGCTGTCGCGGACGATCCGGGAATGCATTCCTCCCAGAACGAGCAGGACTCGCGCCGCCACGCGATCGCGTCCAAGGTTCCGATGCTGGAAGTGAGCGATTCGGCGGAATGTCTTGATTTTACAAAGAAAGCGTTTGATTTGAGCGAAGAATTCGACACGCCGGTACTGCTCAGGCTGACGACGCGCATTTCGCATTCGCGCTCGCCGGTCGTGCTCTCCGAGCGTTTGAATTTCGAGAAAAAACCGTACAGAAAAGATGTCATGAAGAACGTTATGATGCCCGCGATGGCGCGGGGCGCGCATGTAAAGGTTGAGGAACGCTTAAAGAAGCTGACCGAATGGGCGGACACAACCGCGTTTGAATGGGGCATCAACAAAAAAATCATGTTCGACCGCAAAATCGGCGTCATCGCCGCCGGAAGCTGCTATGTTTACGCACGGGAGGCGCTGGGCGAAAACGCAAGCTACTTAAAGCTCGGAATAGTAAATCCCTTGCCGGTCAAAGCGATTCAGGCGTTCGCGTCCGAGGTCGAAACGCTGTATGTAATCGAGGAACTGGACGACATTATCGAAACCCACTGCATCAAGCTGGGCCTGAAGGTAATCGGCAAAGAGAAGTTCAGCTTTTTGGGTGAGTTCAACCAGGGAATCGTCCGGAAAGCGGTGTTGGGCGAAGAAAAAGAGAGCGTGTCGCTGGATATTCCGATTCCGCCGCGTCCGCCGGTGCTTTGCGCGGGCTGTCCGCACAGAGGGCTGTTCTATGCGCTGAAGAAGTTTAAGCTGTACGTCAGCGGCGACATCGGCTGCTACACGCTGGGCGCACAGGCGCCGCTTTCGATGATGGATTCCTGCGTCTGCATGGGCGCTTCGGTCAGCGGACTGCACGGATTCAACGTCGCTTCGGGCAAAGAACAGGCGAAAAAGTCGGTCGCGGTCATCGGCGATTCGACGTTTATTCACTCCGGCATCACCGGGCTGATCGATATCGCGTATAATAAAGGCATTTCAACGGTCATCGTGCTGGACAACTCCATTACCGGCATGACGGGGCATCAGAACAACCCCGCGAACGGACTGACCATCAAAGGCGACCCGACGGTCGCGGTCGATCTGGAAGCGCTGGCGCGCGCGGTCGGAATCCGCCGGGTTCGGGTGGTCGATCCGTTTGATATCGAAGGCGTCAGAAAGGTTGTCGCAGAAGAACTGGAAGCCGAGGAAGCGTCGCTGATCATCTCGCGCCGGCCCTGCGCTCTGCTCAAGAACGTCAAGCACGAGCCGGCGATGTATGTCGACAGAGACGTCTGCACCGGCTGCAAAGCGTGCCTGCAGGTCGGATGCCCGGCGATTATGCAGATAAAATCCGACGCCGGCAAGTCCAAAGCGTATATCGATCCCAACCAGTGCGTCGGCTGCGGCGTATGCGCGGCAAGCTGCAGGTTCGGCGCGATCCGGAAAGGGGGCAACTGATATGTCGGATACAAAAAACATACTCATCGTCGGCGTCGGCGGTCAGGGAACCCTTCTGGCGTCCAAACTGCTCGGAAAGTGCTTCCTTGAGCAGGGATACGACGTAAAGGTGAGCGAGGTTCACGGCATGAGCCAGCGCGGCGGTTCGGTTGTCACCTATGTTCGGTACGGCAAAGAGGTTTTTTCGCCGGTCATCGACAAAGGAGAAGCGGACATCATCATTTCCTTCGAGCAGCTCGAGGCCGCGCGGTGGCTTCCTTATCTGAAAAAAGGCGGGCTGTTGATTACGAACACCCAGAAACTGAACCCGATGCCGGTTATCATGGGCACGGCGGAATATCCCGAGCGCGTCATTGATAAAATTAAAGAAAAGGGCGTTAGAGTTATCGCTGTCGACGCGCTGGATTTGGCGCTGCAGGCGGGCAGCGTAAAGGCTACGAACGTGGTTTTGCTCGGCGTCGCCGCAAAGGAACTTGGTCTGGGCGAAAAAATCTGGCTGGATATTATCGAGAAAACCGTTCCCCCGAAAACAGTCGAGCTGAACAAAGAAGCATTTGTCAAAGGGTACAACGCAATATCATAAACGACAAAATAAGGAGTTGCACATATGTCAGTATTAAAGCCTGAAATAGAGATGGCCTCCCGGAGCTACATAAAAGCGGTACAGTCCGCAAGACTGATAAAAATGGTCGAGAACGCGTACAACAATGTGCCTTTTTATAAAAAGAAGCTGGACGAGGCCGGCGTAAAACCGTCGGACATCAAATCGATCGACGACATCGCCAAGCTGCCGTTTACCGTTAAGGACGACCTGCGCGACAATTACCCGTTCGGAATGTTCGCGGTACCGCAGGGGGAACTGGTAAGAATCCACGCTTCTTCCGGCACAACCGGCAAACCGACGGTTGTCGGATACACGAAGAACGATATTGAAATCTGGGCGGAGTGCACAGCGCGCGCGATTGTGGCGGCCGGCGGAACCAAGGACGACATCATCCATGTTTCGTACGGATACGGCCTGTTTACCGGCGGTCTGGGTCTGCATTACGGCGCGGAATACATCGGCGCGACCGCGCTTCCGGTTTCTTCCGGCAACACAAAGCGGCAGGTTCAGCTGCTTATAGATTTCGGCTCGGACATTCTTTGCTGCACGCCTTCGTACGCGATGTTTATCGGCGAAACCATCCGCGATATGGGCATCGACCCGAAATCCTTAAAGGTGCGCGCCGGCATTTTCGGCGCCGAGCCCTGGACAGACAACATGCGCAGAGAAATCGAAAAGCTGCTTGACATCAAGGCGTATGACATATACGGACTTTCCGAAATAGCCGGTCCCGGCGTCGCTTATGACTGCGTCATGCAGGACGGCATGCATATCAGCGAGGATTATTTCTATCCCGAGGTAATCGACCCCGACACGCTCGAGCCGCTGCCGGAGGGCGAGTACGGCGAGCTGGTATTCACCTGCATCGGAAAAGAGGCGCTGCCGCTCATCCGCTACCGCACGCGGGATATCTGCGCTTTGATTTACGAACCCTGCAAGTGCGGCAGAACCACCATCCGCATGACCAAGCCGAAGGGCAGAAGCGACGATATGCTGATTATCCGCGGCATCAACGTGTTCCCGTCGCAGGTAGAGCATGTTCTGCTCGAGCTGGGCATGAACCCGAACTACCACATCGTTGTGGACAGACAAAGCAACCTCGACGTGATGGAGGTTCAGGTCGAGATGAACGCCGACATGTTCTCCGATACGGTCGCAGGTCTGGAAAGCACCAAGAAGCGGATTGAGAGCGCGCTCCAGAGCACGCTGAGCATTCACGCAGACGTGAAGCTGATGGAGCCGGGCAGCCTGCCGCGTTCGGAGGGCAAAGCGAAGCGAGTCACCGATTTGCGCAAGTTTTAATTCGGTATGAATCCGCCTGAAGGATTTTATAAACCAATTGAGGAAAGGTAGGATAATAGTTATGTTTATCAAGCAGTTGTCTGTTTTTGTGGAAAACAAATCCGGCCGTTTGGCGGAGATCGCCGCCATTCTTGCAAAAGCGAATATTGATATCCGCGCTCTTTCCATCGCAGATACTACCGACTTCGGCATCCTTCGGCTGGTTGTCGACAAGCCTGCCGAGGCTGAAAAAACCTTAAAAGATGCGGGACATACCGTAGCGCTGACCGATGTTCTTGCCGTCGGAATCCCCGACAGACCGGGCGGATTCGCGTCCGCCATGAAGGTGCTCGCGCAGGAAAACATCAGCATTGAATATATGTACGCCTTTGTTTCAAGGGTGGTTGACCGCGCGTACATGATTATGCGCGTCAAGGACAACAAACAGGCGTGCGAGGTTTTGGAGAAGAACGGTTTTGAGATTTTAAAGGAAGAGAATGTCTATAAAATGTAAAGAAAGCGCGGAAGAATCCGCGCTTTTTTTATATAACAATACGAACAAAGGGGTGTTTTGAAATGAAACATATCAGTTTTGCCGCTGTTTTCAAGAACAGGAGGGTGACGATAGTTTAACCCTCCGGACAACATGGAGGTTATTTTGAACAGAGATTTTATCGCAAAACACTGGTACGCTTCGGTATACGAACAGTTTGAAAACCAAACGCACGATGTGGAGTTTCTTTTGAAGGTTTTAAGAGAGCAGACAGACGGCAAACCACAGAATATTCTGGAAGTCGCCTGCGGCGGGGGCAGAATCTGCGTTCCGCTTGCGCAGGCGGGGCATACGGTGACCGGCTTCGACGCGGACGAGCAGATGCTTCTGCGCTGCTACCGCAGAATGCGGGGGCTAAAAAATATCCGCTGTTATCAGGCCGACGCGGTCAGCGAGGACTGGGGAAGCGGGTTTGACGTGGTGGTGCTTGCGGGCAATATCCTCATCAACATTCAGACCGAGACAGCGTATCAGGACGCGCAAAGGCTGTTTATCGCAAAAGCGGCGAAAGCGCTGCGGACCGGCGGACATTTGTATTTGGATTTTGATTTGCATTACGATCCGAGCGCGGTTTTTCACGATGCCGGCGAGGGCAGCTTCTTTGAAGGAACCGACGAGCTCGGCACCTACGGCGAAATCGTCTTTTATGGCAGCGTGTATAATCCGGTGACCCAAATCTGCGCCGGCGTCAATCACTGGGAACTGACCGCAAACAACGGGGAAAAGCTGATCATACCCAATCGCTGGTACAAGCATATCCCGACCCAGCAGCAGGTTTACGACTGGCTTGCCGAAGCGGGGTTTTCCATCGAGCGCACGTATTTAAACTTTACAGATAAACCGCTTCCCGTGCCGATACCAAAAGAAACATACCGCGCGACCATCTGGGCGCGCAAAGACTAAAAAAAGGAACCGCGGCGAATGGGCCGCGGTTCTTTATTTGCCTGCCTTTTTCCAGTTTTCTTTTTTTCGGTTGTAAATAAGCAGGGTGACGGCGTTGTAAATGGAAAGGACGCAGAACGCGAACATCAGGTATATCGTCACGCTGTTGCCGATAAAGCGCATGGTCGGGTTGTACAGATCAAGAATCTGAAAGACAATGAACATTCCGGCAAGAATGATGTTCAGATTATATAGAATGTTCTTAAAGGTTCTCATCAATCCGGCTCCTTAATCAAAATACAGTCGCTGACGGGTCTGCCGCCTTTGTAAGGCTGGTTCGCGTACGTATCGTTAAAGGTCATCACGGACGACTGCCCGCCGTCAAGATTGTAAGCGACCTTGCAGCCCAGCTCCTGCATCAGGCTGGACAGCTCCGCCATGGTCATGCCGACCGAGTAATCCGAATCGCGTCCGTCCACCAGCACGAAGCAGTAATGCCCCGGCTCGTAATACCCGATGACAGAGCGCGGATTCTTCGGCGTGACGCGGCTTGTGGGGAAGTCTGTCAGGCTTTCGCCGTTCTCGTCGAGCAGGGAGGGACCGAACGACCATGCCTGATACGCGCCGTCCTGTATCGCTTTTTCAAGATCAAACTCGTCCGCCATAAAGGTCTTCATGGTTCCGTCGTAATAAAGAACGCATACGTCGGAGTCGTTCGGCGTCGAGCGGTAAACGATGCCGTTCCGGATCACGACGCCGCTTTTGCTGTTGCCGTAATAGTCGCCGTTGATCGCAAGAATCGCGTTGAAGCGTTTGTCCATGCTCAGCATGTCTTCGGCATAGCCGACGCCGTATTTGTCCTTCGCAAAACCGCACTGCAGGCAGTCGATTTTTGCGATGTAAATATCCGCCACATAATAGGTTATCAAATGCCTGCCGTCGCTTTTTGTATATTGTTCAACCGTAATCGAAATATTCGGGCTTGTATAGGTGTTTTCGGTGGAGACGACGGTGCTTGTAAATTTATCCGCAAACTTTTTCGCCCAGTCTTCGCTCGACTCCTGCGCCGGCTCCGATTCGGACGGATCCGCGTCGGCAGAGGTCGCGCCTTCTATGACGGAGGGTTTGTGCGGGTTGGAAATGACAATGTTTTCGCTGTTCAGCTCGCGCGGAATTCGGTAATACGCGAAGTAGAAACCGGTACAGCAGATGGCGATGACGAGCGCATCTATGATAAAGTAGCTCCATAAAGGGAGCATTTTTTTCGGCATTCAGCCTCACCTTTTTTTACTTTTTGGTTTTAAAAATCACTAATCTTTGAACCGTATAGCTGAGGATAAAGAACAGCACTTCCGTTATCAGCTTTGCGAGCGAGTGATGGATGCCGATGGCGCCGGTAAAGAAGTTCAGCACTACGGTGTTGAAGGTCAGAATCACCGCGGCAAGCAGGAAGTATTCCAGCGCGTTTTTGAACTTCTTCTCGCTCTTGAAAACATAGGTGCAGTTCAGATAATAGTTGAAGGACGCGCTGATGATTCTTGCGGCGATGTTGCCGACGACGTTTACGTTTTCGGCGTGCAGCAGGTTCAAAAGCCACACGAACAGATTAAATGCGACAAAATCCACTAAAAAGCTAAGGAACGAAGACCCTGTAAACAGCAGCAGATTTTTGTATATGCGGACCGAATCCTTTACGACCCTGAAATGCGAGCTCGTGTTTTTTTCGTCGGTGTATATGGTAGCGATGGGCACTTCCCGCATCGGAATTTTCATTTTGATGCAGGAAACCAGCATATTCATCTCGTACTCGTACCGCTCGCCCCTGATTTCGAGCAGCGCGGGAATCAGCTCCGACGAAAAAGCCCGCAGACCGGTCTGCGTATCCGAGACCTTGACGCCGCTGAGCAGGCGGAACACGAATTTCGTAATATTGTTGCCCCAGCGGGATTTCCACGGAATGTCGCCCGAGAAGGTTCTGCACCCCAGCACGAGCGCGGCGCGGTTCTGCTCCAGCACCTGCAGCAGCTTCCAAGCGTCCGAAGGGCTGTGCTGGCCGTCCGCGTCGACGGTAACGACGCCGCACGGCTCGCTGCTGGTTTCAAGAATATGCCGCATGCCGGTTTTCAGCGCGGCGCCCTTGCCCTGATTGACTTTATGTTCGAGCAGGGTCACCTTGTCCTTGATTTCTTCAAAAACCGGCGCCGAAGCGGGCGCGCTTCCGTCGTTGACGACGACGATGTCCGCAGTTATCAGCGCCTTCAACGCATCGACAAGGGCGGTCAGTTTTTCGTCGGGATTGTAGGCGGGAATTAGAATTATGTTTTTCATGTTCTCTCTCCGGGAAGCAGTATAAAAAATTATGTCAGTCTTTTTCTGAAAAAATACAGCTTTTTATTAATTCTTCCAAATCGCTGGTCGGCAGATTTCTGTGAAGAGCGCCTTTCAGGCGTTTTTCCGCCTGCGCGCGGACTTTTTTGCAGAACGCTTTGAATTCGGCGGTATCCGGGCGGATTTTCCCAAGAAACAGGTCGGAGTAGGTATAGCGTTCGTTTTCTCCGGCGTAGCGGGCGATGATGACCACATAGGGTTTTTTCGCATCCACCGCGAACCGCTCGTCGGCGATTGTAAATCCGTTGTTCCACAAAAAAGCGCGTAAATCCTCGTATGCCGTCATGGGCTGTAAAATCAGTTCGCAATGCGCCTTGCTGCGCGCGCGCCGAATGATTTCCGAAATCAGAATTCCGCCCATCCCGCAGATCGCCGCTTTGTCGTAGCTGCCTTCGGCGAGCGCGTCAAAGCCGTCCGAAAGCACGAAATCTATGTTTTCTATATTATATTTCAGCGCGTTTTTCCTGCTGCGTTCGAGCGGACCGGGCCTGACGTCGCAGGCGATCGCTCTTTTTGCTTTCCCGGATTGTAAAAGAGCAATAGGAAGCAACGCATGGTCGCTTCCTATATCGGCTATACAGTCGCAGCAACCTGCCGCTTCGTATATGCAGCGGAGTCTGGCGTCAAGCGCGATCATAGACTTATCCTTTCTCCCGCTGTTGATTTGTGAAATACCATATCTATTCTCTGAACACACCGATTTTGAGTTTTTCGATTTGCTCGTCCGTCAGGTTCGCCGCGCAGAAGAAGGCGACGCCCTTCGCGCCGGCGGCGCGGCATGCCTCGACCTGTTTGGTCGATTCGATGACCGGCAGGCGCGAGTACATCGGGCTGATTCCGGAAATGTTCGGGATGTTTCCGAAATTGTCCACCATGTATTTTACCTCGCGATAGACGTCGCCCGCGTCGGGCAGATACGCCATCGGGAAAATCGCGTCCAGCCAGCCGTTTTGGCACCAGAGCTGCCAGTTCTGGCTTTTCAGCCGCAGCGCTTCGTCCGGGTTGCCGAAAACCGCGGTGGAAAGCATCAGCTTCCTGCCGCGTTTTTTATACGACTGCGCAAGGTCGTACATCATTTTGACGTATATCGTCACGTTTTCAGCCCGCCATAGGATAAACCGCCGCCACTCGTCGCAGTCGGTGGTCGTGACGGTGCGGATGTCGATGCCGGTCGCCTCTTTGAACGCTTTGACCGAATAATCGTCAAAGCCCACGCTTTCATCGACCGACGGCGAAAGCGGATAGCGGATGTAATCCAGCTGTATTCCGTCAAAAGCGTACTCGTCCAGCAGTTTTTGATACATATCCCGCAGGAAAACCCTTACCTCCGGCAGTGCGGCGTTTAAATAGATATAGCCCGGCTCGGCGCGCATATAGATAGAGCCGTCCTTTTTCCTTGCCGCCCATTCGGGATGCTGGTCGATAATCGGCGAGCCGCAGCCCTTGGATTTATCCTTGCTCTCGATGCCGACAAAGAAATCCTCGATCCAGGCGTGTATTTCGACGCCGTACTTCTTTCCCGCTTTTATGTATTCGTCGACCATATCGAAGTCTTTGCCCGCCAAATCCGCGCGCAAAGGCATATCCGTGCAGCGCGCGGCGATGGAATAGCCTTCGTAAATGGTCTCGATGAGCAGCATATTGAAGCCCGCGTCCGCAAGGCGCTTAACGCAGGCGTCTATTTCCTCCGGGCTTTTCTCCAGCGGGCGGTGCCAGACGGCGCGTATCTCGCCCTTCTTGGATTCGCAGGTCCTGTAATAGGCTTCCTCGAGCAGCTGCCTGCAGGGCTCGTAGTTTTTTTCGTCAATCAGCTGCTGGATTTGACGGATGAGGTTCGAAACGTCCCTTTTTGCCTTTTCCGAGCGTTGTTTGATTTCGCCCAGCTTTTTTGTGTAGTAATAATTCTTCGCTTCGTCGTCGTTGATAACGGTCAGAACGTTCTTTTCTCTGTCGATCGAAACTTTTACGCCCTCAAAAATATTCTCTTTTATAAAAAGCGCGGCGGAACCGTGTCCCGAAACGACGAATCCGTTTTCAGGCACCGCGCGGTCGTTTGAACCGACGCTTACCGCGATTCCGTTTTCGACGACGGCCTCAACGCCGTACGCGTTGGTGCCCGTTCTCGCTACGTTTTCGTATATGACAAGTTCGTCGGCGGCTCTTGCGCCGCCGAAATGAGAAATCTTATATTCCATACCCAAAAATCTATGTAACCCTCCGGCTTTTGCTGATGCAAGACCGGAGTCTTACACCTGCATTCTGTTCTCGATTGTCCGAAAAGCTTTTTTCGCCCTGCAGCGGATGCTTTTCTTGCGCTTCATGCACTGCATGACCGCGAATACCGCGGCGGCGCCGAGCAGAAAACCGCTGACCATGCCCGCGATATTGGAAAGTATCAGAGCGTCTTTTCTGGACTTTAACTTCTCAAGCATATAATAAACACACCCCTTTTTGTGTTTATTATAACTCTGCGAAAGTCTTTTATTCATATAAAATATTAACACAAACAACAGCGTTTTTCAATATAAAAAATGATGTATAAAAAATTAAAAAATAGTTATAGTAAATTTGTCAGACAAAACAGTACACAGAAGAATAAAATATAGAAAAAATCTGTTGACAAAAGCAATTTTAGGATATATAATGGAATGTACTGCGTAGTTTGATACTCGTTCGCATTGAACGTGGGTGGGGATTACAACCATAGAAAGGCATGAATAACTTATGCTTGATTTGCTTGGTCTTATCGGAGGTACGGTTACAGAGCTGCCTTTCGAGTACAGCTGCAGTGCGCAGGGGCTTTCTCCCGATGTTGTCAGCGGAACGGTAACCGCCGAGGGGAAAATTAGAAACCTGGCCGGTCTTATTGTTCTCAACGCGAAAATAACCCTGGACGCACGCGTAGTCTGCGCACGATGCGGACAAGAATTTAACACCGGGTTTTCGTTCGATATCGAGCAAAAGCTTACAGATAAGCTTGAGAATACCGATAACGATGAGTTCATCCTCCTTGAGGACGGCAAGTTTGACGAAGCCGAATTTATCAGAAGCAGTATGATTCTTGAAATGCCCGGAAGATTCCTATGCAGTAATGACTGCAAGGGCTTGTGCCCTAAGTGCGGAAAGAATCTCAACGAATCGCCTTGCTCCTGCGATACGAGGGATATTGATCCGCGGCTTTCGGTTTTGGCCAAATATTTCGAGAACGAGTAATTTTTTTATAAAAGCTAAGGAGGTGTTTGGTATGGCAGTACCAAAGAGGAAAACATCGAAGGCAAGAAGAGATAAAAGGCGTTCATCCGTTTGGAAGCTCGCACTTCCGGGTATGACCAAGTGCCCCAAATGCGGAGAGTACAATCTGAACCATAGAGTTTGCAGCAATTGCGGATTCTACGCAGGTAAAGAAGTACTTAAAATTAAAGAAAAAGAAGCGTAAAACGGTTGAAAAACGGCGGGTTGCTTGCATTGGCGACGCGCTTTTTTTTCAATTATTTTTCGGCGAACACAATGCGCCTTGCGGCGTTTTTCAGTCGGGAAATCCGACCTGAAAAACGGGTTTTACAAAAAAAAGAAATTTAGTTTTGTGTTGAGCGGGTGATGAAAAATGGTAGAGATCGTTTCGGTAGATAAAAATTCATATGCCGACAAAGCCGGAGTAAGAGCCGGCGACAAACTGGTGTCGGTCAACGGCAACGACATAAACGACGTGCTCGACTACCGTTTTTACATCACCGATAAAAGACTAAAACTGGTCGTCGAACGTAACGGCGAACGGAAAACCGTACTGATAAAAAAGCCGGAGTACGACGACATCGGGCTTGAATTCGCCAGCTATTTGATGGACGAGAAAAAGCGGTGCAAAAACAACTGCATTTTCTGCTTTATCGACCAGAACCCCAAAGGAATGCGGGAGTCGATTTACTTTAAAGACGACGACGAGCGGCTGTCCTTTTTGCAGGGCAACTATGTGACGCTGACCAATTTAAAGGAAAGCGACGTCGAGCGCATTATCAAAATGCATATTTCCCCGGTAAACGTTTCGGTGCATACGGTCAACCCGGAACTGCGCGCCAAAATGATGCGCAACCGATTCGCGGGGGAGTGCTTGCAATACTTGGAGCGGCTGGACAAGGGCGGCATCGCTTTGAACACCCAGCTTGTGCTCTGCCGCGGCATCAACGACGGACAGGAACTGGAAAGGTCGCTCGCCTTTCTGACATCGCTGGAGAATATCCAGAGCATCGCCGCGGTTCCCTGCGGGATCACCGGTCATCGACAGGGGCTTTATGAAATTTCCCCCTACGACAAGGAAAGCGCCGGAGAAGTTATCGATATCATAGACCGTTTCGGCAAGAAATGCCTGCGGGAAAAAGGCAAGCGGCTGGTTTACGCCGCCGACGAGTTCTTTTTGCTGGCGCAAAGACCGATTCCGCCGGAAGAGTATTACGAGGATTATCCGCAGATTGAAAACGGCGTCGGCATGCTCCGTTCTCATTACGAGGAATTTGCGCACAGGCTTGAAAAAATTGACAAATTCGGTTATACTAACAGCGAAATCACCATTGTCACGGGTGAAGCCGCGTACCGGCATATCGAGACCCTTGTCGGGCTTGCGAAGAGCAGGTTTCCGCAGATTCGGGTTCGCGTCAGGGCGATTAAAAACAACTTTTTCGGCGGGTACATCACGGTTTCCGGCCTGGTCGTCGGCAGGGACATCATCGAACAGCTAAAGGACGAGGTCAACGGCGGAATTCTGCTTGTGCCCTGCAATATGCTCCGGTACGACCGGGATTTGTTTTTGGACAATACCAGCGTTCAGGATTTGGAAAATGCGCTTGGCGTAAAGGTAATCATTACAGAAAAAGACGGAGCCGATCTGGCTGATAAAATAACAGGGAATTACTAAGGCAACAGGAGTAGACGTGTGAGCAAGGGAATTATTGCGATAGTTGGAAGACCGAATGTGGGTAAAAGCACATTCTTTAATAAAATAACCGGACAACGTATCTCGATCGTGGACGATACGCCCGGCGTTACGCGCGACCGCATTTATTTTGAAACCGAATGGAACGGCAGAGAATTATTGGTCATCGACACCGGCGGAATCGAGCCGTCCACCGACAGCGCTTTGCTCAAGCAGATGCGCATGCAGGCGGAAGCGGCGATTCATCTGGCGGACGTCATTGTGTTTATGTGCGACGTTCAGACCGGCGTGACCGCCGCGGACCGGGACATCGCGACCATGCTTATCAAGTCGCAGAAGAAAGTGATTCTTGCTGTCAACAAGGTCGACGGCGTCGGCGAGCTGCCGCCCGAGTTCTACGAGTTCTACGAACTGGGTTTTGAGGATACCATACCGGTTTCGGCTTTGCACGGCACCGGAAGCGGCGACGTTTTGGACAGAGCGGTCGAGCTTTTGCCGCCGGACGACGGGGAAAGCGACCAAGAGGAGCGGATTCGCGTCGCCGTCATCGGAAAGCCCAACGCCGGAAAAAGCTCGATTATCAACCGGATTGTCGGCGAGGAGCGGGTTATCGTCAGCGATATTCCCGGAACCACGCGGGACGCGGTCGATACGTATGTGGATAACCAGTACGGCAAGTATGTGTTCATCGACACCGCGGGCATCCGCCGCGCCGGAAGAATCGAGGACAGAATCGAAAAATACAGCGTTATCCGCGCGAAAATGGCGGTCGAGCGTTCGGATGTATGTCTGATTATGATTGACGCAAAAGAGGGCGTTACCGCGCAGGACGAACATATCGCGGGCCTCGCCCACAACAACGGAAAAGCGAGCGTCATCGTCGTCAACAAATGGGATTTGGTCGAAAAAGACAACGATACCTTCAACAAATACCGCAAGGATGTGTATAACGCGCTGGCGTATATGAACTACGCGCCGACCGTGTTCATCTCGGCAAAAACCGGACAGCGCGTCGATAAAATCTTTGAGCTGATCAACGCCTGCTACGAGCAGGCATCGAAGCGGATTACCACCGGACTTTTAAACGATATGCTTGCGGAAGCGACGGCGCGGGTTCAGCCAACGACCGACAAAGGCAGAAGGCTGAAGATTTACTACATGACCCAGACCGGCGTCAGACCGCCGACCTTCGTGCTTTTCTGCAACAACGCCGAGCTTTTCCATTTCTCCTATCAGCGCTATATCGAGAACTGCCTGCGCGAAACCTTCGGTTTTGAGGGTACGCCGATCAGGCTTGTCATCAAGCAGAAGGGCGAATCCATAGATTAGCATTTTACCCTTTTTTAGTGTTAAGGAGCGTGTTTGTCCATGATTTATGTCAATTTTCCCGGCTTTTTGCACCAGTTGTTCGAGCGGTACGGCGAAATCAACCAGACGCTTGCGATCTTCTTTTATGTTTTGGGGACGCTGATCTGCGTGGTTATCCCCTACCTGCTCGGCAGTTTCAACACCGCAATCATTGTCAGCAAGTATCTCTACCACGACGATATCCGCAAGTACGGAAGCGGAAACGCTGGATTGACAAACATGCATCGCGTTTACGGGAAAAAGGGCGCGTTATACACGCTCCTGGGCGACGTGCTCAAACAGTTTTTGTCGGTATCCATCGGTATGCTTGTCATGGGCAGGAACGGCGCGTTTTTGGCCGGAACCTTCTGCATCCTCGGTCATATCGCCCCAATTTACTTCCGCTTCAAGGGCGGCAAAGGCGTTCTGGCCGCGGCGACCATGGTTTTGATGATGGACCCGATCATGTTTTTGGTCCTCTTCGCGGTTTTCGCGCTGGTCGTACTGATTTTCAGATACATCTCGCTCGGTTCGATGATGGCGGGGTTTGTGTATCCCGCGCTGGTTTTTTACAGAACCAAAGTGCTCAACGACAACAGCCCGCCCTCGTTTTCGTATATGCTTTTCGCCTGCTTTATCGGACTTTTGATCATCTTTATGCACCGCGAGAATATGAAGCGGATTATGAACAATCAGGAAAGCAAATTCTCCTTCAAGAAAAAGCCGCTCAAAGAGGCGGAAGCCGAAGTAGCAGAAAAGCAGAGCAAGAAGAAAAAGAAGTAGATTAGTTTACTTTTTCCCGAAAGAAGGTTTATAAATGCCAGCCCATATTTTTTTGGTAAATGAAACTAACTATGATATATGTATAAAAAAAGGATTAGTAGGTTTACCTGAAGCACCAGCAGAATCTATAAAAAGGAATTCGGTTAATGATACTTTAATTTCACGATTAGCTATTGTAAAAGACGGAGATTATATTCTATTCTACATTATTGGTTTAAAAGAATTATGGGGCATTTGGAAAGCAGATGGAAATGCTTTTTATGACGAAACAACTGTATGGAATGATAATATTTACCCATTTCGTTTTCGTTTGAAAAGCACAGAATATAGTTTTACAAAACCATTACGTCTCCATGATATATATGACTTGCAAAACATAGGGAAAATTTGGTCTTTTGCAATTAACCGGGCAAGTGGTAGTAACGCTATGTTTTCTATATCTGATGAAGAGTTTAAAATTATATTATATGAGTATTTGAAAATCAATCCTTATACTTTAAGCAAAAGTATAATAATGGAACCTTATCCGGTTATACAAACAAATATTTTGCAAAAATTAAACAAAACTGAAGACGGTAAACCTTGCTACGAGTCAACTTTAATGGCAATGTTAATTCATGATTTTGTAAATGGAAAACATAAGAGTATTTTTGGAAACTATACAGATTATTTAAGTTATGTTCCTACAAATTTGGGGACGGAAATAGATATTTTGTTAATGTTTGAAAATCCACAAAATAGAACTCAAATTATGTCGTACGACGTTATTGAAGTAAAGAAGGATCGTTTTAATAGAGAAGCACTTAAACAATTAATTGGTTATGAATCTTGGTTTATTCAAAAAAAGTGCATGGTGATTTAAATATGGTTCGTACAACAGCTATTGCAAGTAGATTTGATAATGATGTAATTGATTACATAAAAAAGCGTAAATATTATGAAAATAAGGAAATTAAGTTATTGAAATATTCTATTTCATCAAATGGTGATATAGATTTAGAATCTGCAATATAAGAATGTAAAACATAGAAAGGACCTTTCATTATGCCGCTTGCCGACCGGGTACGACCGCAAACCTTTGACGAAATGGCAGGGCAGAAGCACCTGCTTGCGAAAGACGCGCCTTTTCGCCGCATCATTGAGAGCGGACATTTGCCCTCGCTGATTTTCTACGGGCCGCCCGGCACCGGCAAGACGACCGCGGCGTATATCGTCGCCAAACAGTGCAACAAGCTGTTCTACCGCATCAACGCGACAACGGCTACGCTGACCGATGTGCGCGATATTTTAAATCAGACCGGCACGCTGACGAGCGTCGGCGGCATTTTGCTGTATATCGACGAAATTCAGTATTTCAATAAAAAACAGCAGCAGTCGCTGCTCGAGTATGTCGAGGACGGCAGGGTCACGCTGATCTGCTCGACGACCGAGAATCCGTTTTTCACGATTTACGGCGCTCTGCTCTCCCGCTCGACCGCGTTTGAGTTCAAGCCCGTCGAGCCGGAGGAGATGATAAGCGTACTGCGCCGCGCGTTTGATATCCAGAACGGCGATTTCGGCAACGCGAAAACCTGCTCCGACGAGGTGTTATACACGATTGCCTACGCCTGCGGCGGGGACGTGCGCAAAGCCATCGGCGCGCTGGAGAACGTGTATTTTGCGAGCGGCAGCGCGCTTTCCGTACCGCTTGCGAAAGAACTGACGCAAAGGTCGGGCATGCGCTTTGACCGCGACGGGAACGAGCATTACGACCTGCTGAGCGCGTTTCAGAAGTCCATCCGCGGTTCCGACGAAAACGCGGCGATCTTTTACCTGGCGCGGATTTTGGAGGGTGGCGACCTGCTATCCGTCTGCAGACGGCTGCTGGTCATAGCCGCCGAGGACGTCGGACTTGCCTATCCGATGGCAATTGTGATTACGAAAGCCTGCGTCGACGCGGCGCTGCAGGTCGGACTTCCGGAAGCAAAACTGCCGCTTGCCGAAGCGACGATTCTGCTCGCGACCGCGCCGAAGTCGAACTCGGCGATGAAAGCGTATCATGCCGCGCTGGAAGAGATGGAGCGCGGCAGAGGCGCGGAGGTGCCGAACCACTTGCGGGACAACCACGCGCCGAACGCGAAGGGCGGCTATCTTTACCCGCACGATTATCCTAACCATTACGTGCGGCAGCAATACCTGCCCGACGACCTGGTCGGCAAAAAGTTTTATGCCTACGGCGACAACAAAACCGAAAAAGCCACCGAAGAATATCAAAAAAAGATCAAGGGGTAAAAGAATCGGCTAAGAAGAATCATTCTTCTCAGCCGTTTTTTTATACTTTGATTTTCTTGTAGAGCCGCTCGATGCCCGCCCTTTTTTCATCGGACTGCAGACTGATATACTGGTTCAGACGGTTCCGCAGTTTTTCCTCGTTTTCGTCAAAAGCGGCGGCGTCGTCTTTGCTCAGCGCGGCATACTTTTTCGCCAGAGCCGCGATTTCGTACACGCTGAGAATGCCGAACACCTCATACGCTTCCGCGTCGGTAAAGGAAGCGTCGAGCAGGATATCCTCCAAATCCGCAAGCGAACGGACGCTCGACTCGATGATCGCGATTTTGTCCGAAGTGTATCGGCAGTCGTTGATTTCGGTCAGAATCTGATTATATTCGATGGGGTTCATCTTCTGTCCGAAGTCAAACGCAATCTCGGCGGCGTCTTTCGGATAAGCGAATTCGATAAACACGCTGGTCAGGATGCGTTTCTCGCAGGCAATCGAAATAATCGAGGTGATCTCGGGCAGCGCGTTCTCCAGGTACTCGCGCAAAGGCTCGCTTTCAATATTCAGGCTTTCGCAAAGTCCGGCAAATGCTTGATGCACCGCTTCGCCGATTTGCTCTTTTGTCAGGCGGGACAAGCGTTCTTCCAGATGCGCCGCCTCGTCTTTGGAGATGCTCAAGCCGAGCGGGTTTTTGCCCAGCATCACCCTGCCCAGCGCGTTGGTCAGCACCAAACCGAAAATATTGATGACCAAATGCTTGTATTCTTCCGAATACCCGTACAGCAGGTTCTCGATATCGCTGTCCGGGAAGAGCTTGCAGAACTTGTTCTCGTAGTACAGGGATTTGATGTATCTGTGCATATATTCAATCCCCGCCAGATCATTGATCGGCAGAAACGTGGGATAATCCGCGGTTATGCAGATTTCCTGCGCGCTGAACTCGGGGTCGTAAATCTTAAAAAAGCCTCTGATGCCGTCCCGAAGCGTGGATTTGTACGTCAGGTTGTCGACGACCACCATATTTTTCAGCATGGACGCGTACAGGCGTTTGGCCGCCTGTATTTTTTTGTCGATAAGCCTTCTGCCCTTCACATACAGCGGTCCGACCCCGGCTTCCAGCAGCGCGTTCAGCGCGTCGTCGGGCGTCGGATAGGATTTCAACGCGACGCCTAACGTGTAAAGAATGGAATTGGATATGCCCTGCGCCGTTTCGACCGGTACGGAGCTGCTCTCGCCGTTGGTGTAGCGGTTGGTCCGCTCGCCCAGCAGCATAAAACAGTCAAACTCGATTTTGTCGATGTCTTTGCTGCTGATGAGCCCGTTTCGCTGCGCTTCCGCGAGCAGCGAGCTGAAATAATACTCGCCGCTTAAACGCTCGCTTCTGATAATCCCTGTTCTCTCAATCTCGTACATGCTCGTCACCGTTATCTGCTTCTTCGGTTTCCTCGATTTCTTCGGTTTCCGCTACATAGTCCAAAGGAAACCCGTATCGTACGTTTCTTGCCAGCCGGTCAAGTTCCGTGTCGGATAGCAGTTCGAGCGAACCCTGACACGGCCCGTCAAACGCTTTTTTCATGTATTTTATCAGCTCGTCGTCGCTGAGTTTGTCAAGCGTTTCGTTTTTATAATAATAAAAGATTCGGATCAGTTCCTCGAGCGTTTCCTCGTAATTGTCCTGGTTTATAAAAGGAGAATCGCAGAACTCTTTGATGATTTTGTCAATAATCCCGGGTCCGAACTCAATGCGCCCGTTGTCCTTGAGCGAGCGGCAGCGGGTTTCCACTAAGTTCATCGCCTGCTTCGGCGTCAGCGTCAGTCCGTATTTGGCGGTAAATTCGTTGCATTTTAATATTTGGTCGGCAGCCTGCCGGTTAATCAGATGATACCCGAACTGAATAACGTCAAAATCCATACACTTACCCCCAAAGACGAAAAGATATTGATAAATATCGCTTTTATATAATAAAATATTTTAAATAATAACGCGACTTGTAAAATTATGTGTACACATAAATATAACACTTTTGTTTTTCCAAGTCAATCGTTTTCAATAAAAATACCCGCGCTTTTGCGGGTAATTTTTGTAAATTTTTTCTTGAATAGCGAAGGATTTTTCGTTTTGGCTGTCTTCCCGGACCAAAGCGCAAACATCCTTTTCAGAGGGTTTCTGTATCCGCAATATAAGTAGCAGAAAAACGGATTTTGCTGGAGCTTTCAATATAACAGTAATTGCGATACAATAAAATACCCGCATTCCTGCGGGCATTTTTATACCAGCGTACCTCGGAGTTTTTCCATAATCTTTTTTTCCATGCGGGAGATTTTGACCTGCGTCATGCCGAAAATTTCGCCGACCTTGCTTTGCGAATAGCCTTTGTAGAACCGATAGTATATCAGCTGCTTTTCCTCTTCGGGAAGCGCCGCGATCGCCTGGCGCAAAGCGATGTTTTCGCACAGTTCGCTGATGTTGTCAAAGCCGAGAATATCCTCGAGCATCAGCTCGCCGACCGGCTCGGAAAACGACATGACGTCTAAGGAAGCGTCAAGACACTCCACGATTTCGTCGGCGGGGATTCCGCAGGCTGAGGCAAGTTCGGTCACGGTCGGCTCTCTGCCGTTCTGCGCGATAAAATTCTCTTTGGCTTTCAGAACCGTCACGCCCTTTCGCTTCAGCTCGCGGCTGACCTTGATGATTCCGTCGTCCCGCAGGTATTTGCGGATTTCGCCCATAATCAGCGGTACGGCGTAGGTTGAGAACATGGTTCCGTGCGAATGGTCGAAATTCCGAATCGCCTTAATCATGCCGATGGTGCCGATCTGGCATAAGTCCTCGAACTCCACGCCCCGGTCGCGAAAGCGCACGGCGATAGACTTGACAAGTCCCATATTGCTCTTCACCAGTTCCTCCAGCGCGGCCGCGTCGCCCTCCTGCGCTTTTTTTATCAAAGACAAAGTGTCGTCCGATATCATGCCTTACAGTCCTATTCTTTTTTCGATGACCACCGTCGTGCCCTTCCCTTTTTTCGAATAGACCCGGAGTTTGTCGGTAAAGCTCTCCATAATCGTAAATCCCATACCGCTGCGCTCGTTTTCCCTGTCGGTGGTGTACAGGGGCTGCCGCGCCAGCTTGACGTCTTCAATGCCGACGCCTTTGTCCTTTACCTTGATCACCACTCTGCCGTCCGAGTAATACTCGCCGTATATGTAAACGAACGCCTTGGATTTGTCCGGAAATCCTTTATAGGCGTGTACGATGCAGTTTGTAACCGCTTCGGATATAACGGTTTTCATATCCGAAAGCTCGCTGACGGTCGGATCAAGCTGCGAAATGAAAGCGGCGACGATCATGCGGGACAATCCCTCGTTTACGCTTTTAACCGGGAAAACGCATTTTAATGTGTTCAGCGGTTTAGTCTTGATTTGTTTTTTCATTGCAGATTCCTTTCCAAGCGCTTCTGTTATCATTTTTTGTTCCCTTCCTTTACTTGTTTTCGGCTGCCGCATACTTCTCGATCTTTACCAGCTTGTCCATTCCGGCGATATTTAAAATCCGGTTCACGGCGGGCGAGGGGTTGCGGATGACGAAGGCTGCGCCGAACTCAGCCGCTTTTTTCATCCTGCCCATGACAAGGCCGAGCCCGGATGAGTCGCAGAAGGTAATGTTCGACAAATCGAGATACAGCTTTTTGGGCGCGTTTCTTTCGATGAGCGCGTCGATTTCCTCGCGCGCCTGTTTCGCGTTGTGATGATCTATCTCGCCAGTCAGTTTTACATGCAGAACATTGTCTTTGAAGTCATATGAACATTCCATCTAAGCCTGTCCCTCTCATTTGCAGTAAAATCAGAACACCGGCGCGGTATTCTGTAAATCTTATTATGCCGTTCGTCAGGGCGAAATCTTTGTCAAACAGATGCCGTAAAAAAGGTCTATTTATCGTAAAAAAAAGAGGGTACGGACGTTTTTTGCCGTACCCGGACCGTTTTAATTTTTAAATTTTTGAATGATTTATATTGACGATCAATAAATGAAAAAGTATACTATACGCAACCTATCGAAAAACTAAAATATTCCGTACCCGCGAAACTGCAGCGCGGTACGAAAAAATACGCGCGAAGAGAATGGAGATGCTATATGGGTAATTTTTGCACAAACTGCGGCGCAAAACTGAACGAAAACGGCAATTTCTGCCCGAAATGCGGTCACCCGGTAAACGGTTCCCCGCCGGGCGGCGGCTCCGAGAACGTCGTGGACAAATTGACGCGGCAAATCAACCAAATGGCCGGCGGAAAGGGCGCGGTCAAGCTCAGAGTCCGCGATCTGTTTACCGACATCTTCAAAAAACATTCGCTGGAGGAGGCAAACCAGATATTCATCAGCGGCACTCATAGCACGACCCCGGCCGAACACGAGATCAGCGCCAGCTGGCCGAAGCCCTGGCTGTACTCGCGCGTATTCTTGATGTTCGCGGTGACGTTTATCATGCTGCAGATATGCGCGAATACTTTTGACAACATACTCGCGCTCGCGGGAATGATGTTTGTTGGCGCTTTGATGGTTCCGTTCGCCTGCCTGATGCTTTTCCAGGAGGTCAACGCGCCGCGCAATATCAGTTTTTTTGAAATCGTGCAGATGTTTTTTGTGGGCGGCGTTGCTTCGCTGGTTTTTACGCTTCTATTGTTCGAGATTTTTCCCGGCAGTACGGAAAGCTACGTCGAAGCCGTCATCGTCGGTATTGTCGAAGAGCTTGGAAAGCTCGCGATCGTAGCGTATTACATTTATAAAAAACCGAATATCAAATATATGCTCAACGGTCTGCTGATCGGAGCGGCGATCGGCGCGGGGTTCGCTACCTTTGAAACGGCAGGATACATATTCAGAGGTTTCTTTGAAGGCTACCGGCTGACAATGAGCATTCCTGCAGCATACGATTATATGCTGGATATCACCTATCTGCGCGCGATTTTGGCGCCGGGCGGACACGTCGCCTGGGCGGCCATCAACGGCGCCGCCATCATGCTGGTCAAGAAAAACAAAAAGTTCGAGACAAACATGCTTTTAAACGGGCAGTTCCTCAAATTCTTCCTTATCACCGTCGCGCTGCACGCGATTTGGGATATGCCCATCATGTTCAGCAAGGACAGAAGCAGTTTCTTTGATAGAATTTTCCTGATTCAGGACCTGCTCGTCATCATTGCGTGGATGATTATTTTGGTGCTGATTCAGGTCGGACTGAACCAGATTTCAAACAACGTCTTCGGCGCGCAGGCGGAAACGCAGGCGGAGCCGCAACAGACAGATGCTTAAATTAAACTAAAACCACTCGGCAAAACAAGGTGTTCTAAAAATGGCAAAAACGCAGGGAATCAAAATCTTAGCAATCGGCAACAGCTTCAGCATGGACGCGATGGAGTATCTGTATCAGATGTTCCGGGATTTTACGGACGAACCGGTCGTCCTCGGCGACCTGTATATCCCGGGCTGTTCGCTGGAAACCCATTGGCGCAACGCGGAAGGCAATTTGCCGAACTATGAGTACTATAAAAATATCGACGGAAACTGGGATATGCGCCCGAACGTAAGCATTTTGGACGCGATACTGCAGGAAGACTGGGATATTATCACCATGCAGCAGAACAGCGGAAGAAGCGGCCTGCCCGAAACCTACCAGCCCTATCTTTCCAATCTGATCGACTACGTTTTGAAAAACGCGACAAACCCGAACGTAAAGCTCGCGTGGCATATGACCTGGGCGTACCAGTCGGACAGCGCGCACCACGATTTTCCCAACTATCACAACAATCAGTTGGAGATGTATCAGAAAATCAAAGAGGCGGTGCGTACGGCCGTGCTGACGCTGAATCGGTTTTCGTATATCATCCCGGCGGGCGCGGCGATTCAAAACGCAAGAGCGTTCTTCGGCGACACGCTTACCCGAGACGGCTATCACCTAAGCATTCCGCTCGGAAGGTATATCGCCGGATTGAGCTGGGTCGCGGCGCTGACCGGCTTCGATTACGCAAAAATCCGGTATCTGCCGGAAGGCATCGACCGCAGCCAGCTTCCTTTGATAATAGAAGCGGTGAAAAAAGCGGCGGAACAGCCTTTATAAAGCAATATTTTCGGTTATAGAAAAGCTGCCAAGACAGCGGCTTTTTTATTATTGTAAAAAATATTATATTATACTATTGACAATAGTGTGCGGCATACAGTATAATGGCGTTGAAAAGATGGCAATAGAGGTAGTTATGATGGCAGAGATAGAGGAGATAGTGAACGGTCTTATACTTGAGTTAAGGCGCGGAACGCTGATATTGAGCGTTTTGAGCCGGCTGGACCAGCCGAAGTACGGCTATTCTTTGGTTCAGGAGTTGTCCGAAAAAGGAATCGAGATCGACGCGGGCACGCTTTATCCGCTGCTTCGGCGGCTTGAAAAACAGGGACTGCTTGAGAGCAGCTGGGAGCTGGCGGACTCCCGTCCGCGCCGGTATTATTTTTTAAGCGAAACCGGCCGTCAGGTTTACGATCGCCTGCGCGAAGAATGGCGGAAGCTGGTTTTCAGCATTGAAAATCTTATGAATTGAGGTGGGATCAATGGAACTGATTGACAGGTATATCTACGCGGTTACCAAAAGACTGCCGCTGAAGCAGCGGGAGGATATTGAAAAGGAGCTTCGCTCGCTGATCGACGATATGCTTGCGTCCCGCTGCGCCGGCAGAGAACCGCTAAAAGAGGATGTTATCGCGGTTCTGAACGAGCTGGGCGACCCAGCAATTCTTGCGGCGAAATACAGAGACGACAAATGTTATCTGATCGGACCGGAGTATTTTTATACATATTTGACGGTCATGAAGACCGTTGTCATCACATTGGCGGCGGGAACCGCGATCGGCCATGCGATCGGAATCGCGCTCGAACCACCGGAGCATGTCTTTGCAGGCATAGTGGAACTGATTGCCGCCGTCGTATCGGGCGCGTTTCAGGGCTTCGCGTGGGTGACGATTGCTTTCGCGGTTATGGAGCGGGTAAACAACAAGGACATTCAGAACGTCGCGAAAAGAAAGTGGAGCGTCTCCGAGCTTCCCAAAATTCCCAAAAAGGAAGAGCTGATAAAACCGTCGGACCCGATTACGGGCATCGTGTTCTCTGTGGTTTTTTTAGTCGTTTTCTGCTTGGCGTACCGCTATATCGGCGCGTATTTCTCTGACGGCGGAGGCATCAAGGTAATCCCGGTGTTCTCGGAACAGTTCCAGAACTTTATTCCGCTCATCATCGCGCTGTTCTGTTTTTCCGTTTTAAAAGAGAGCCTGAAGCTGATTGCCGGCAGATGGACAATCAACCTCGGCATCGCGGTCACCGCGATCAACATCGTTTTGTTTGTAATCAGCATCGCGGTTTTTACCAACCCCAACGTATGGAACGGCAACTTTGTTTCCGAACTGGACGCGGCGGGCATGGTTCCGGCGGATTTGGACATCAGCCTGGACACGGTTTTTGCGGGTTTAAGAAAGGGGTTTGTCGCCCTGCTCGCTTTCACTTACGGAATCGACGCGATTTTTGCGCTGGTGAAGGGCGTCAAATACAGCAAGTAAAGATTCGGAATAAAAATAATTAATTTTGAAAAAATAGTATTAAATTACGAAAGAGGGTATTCATATCAGAGCGGAACTTGACAGAGATGGCTGCATCTCCTGCGGCCTATGTCCAACCATTTGTCCGGAAGTGTTCAGAATGGCGGAGGACGGTGTCGCCGAAGTCTGGAACCCGGACGTACCCGAAGCGGTCGAAGACCAGGCAATCGAGGCGCAGGAAAGCTGCCCGGTTTCGGTCATTCGGGTAGAATAAAGCGGAAAAAAGACGGGCGTTTTGCCCGTCTTTTTTCGTTTCGGTTGATTATAACTCCTTCTTAATCTTCCCGGTAATCCTTTTGAGGTTGTCGATGGTTTTTTTATTCAGAAAATGCTCGATTTTCTCAACCTGTTCCAGCTCGCTTTCGGAGTTGTTGACCAGGCAAAGGAATTCGTTAATCACCTCGTGGCGGTAGAGCAGGTATTCGCCGATAACGGCGCCTTTTTCGGTCAGTTTTATGTAGCCGTATTTTTCAAAGGTTACAAGCCCCAGCATTTTCAGATTGTTCACCATTTTCGAGGCGGAGGAGGGCTTGACATTTAGTTTTTCGGCAAGAACGCTGATGCGTACGTATTCCTCTGTTTTCAGCAGCCGGCATATCATCTCAAGATAATCCTCCATCGACGAGGTTATCTCGGACCCCTCCGCCAACTCATAGCCTTTGAGCGTGTAGAACTCTTCTTTTTTGTCCATATAAATTCCCTCAATTCTGTAACGAATTCCTTTTAGGCTTCATACTATAGCAGAAGGAAACAATGTTTCCTTGAACTAATATATTAAGAGGTTTCTGTTTTTATGATTGAGAAAACGCTCAAAGACCTTGAGGAAGGTCAGACTGCGCGGGTAAAGAAACTGCTCTCGGAGGGCGGGATCCGAAGAAGGCTGTTGGACATCGGTCTGATTGAAGGGACCGAGGTAGAATGTCTGCAGAAAAGCCCGGCGGGCGACCCGGTCGCTTACTTAATCAGAGGCGCGGTGATTGCGCTGCGGTCTGAGGATTCGTGCAAGGTATTGATAAATTAACCAAGCTTGACAGAGGTGTTTTTTATTGGGATTGACAAAAGCATCAACAGGCATAAAAGCTTCCGAAACGGAATTGATGATAGAAAAGCGGTCACCCTCAGACAGGGTGATCGCTCTTGCGGGAAACCCGAATGTCGGGAAAAGCACGGTTTTCAACGCGCTGACGGGAATGAACCAGCATACCGGCAACTGGCCCGGAAAAACCGTCACCAACGCTCAAGGGTACTGCCGGTTTAACCAAAACGGCTATGTACTGGTGGATATTCCGGGTACATATTCCCTGATGGCGCATTCCGCGGAAGAGGAGGTGGCGCGGGACTTTATCTGCTTCGGCGACCCGGACGCGGTAATCGTCGTGTGCGACGCGACCTGTCTGGAGCGCAACCTCAACCTGGTTCTGCAGACGCTGGAAATCACCGAAAACGTCGTGGTTTGCGTCAACTTAATGGACGAAGCGAAGAAGAAAAACATTTCGATCGATATAAAGGGGTTGTCGGAAAAGTTAGGTGTTCCGGTTGTTTCGACCATAGCGCGCAGGAAAAAAAGTTTGGATAAGCTGATGCAGGCGGTAAGCGGCTTGTCGCCGGGCAAAAACGTGTACAGGGTAAAGTATCCCGAGCCGATCGAAGAAGCGATAGAAACGCTTGAACCGGAAGTGAAAAAGGCATGTTCTCGGATAAACACGCGCTGGCTGTGTCTGAAACTGCTGGATTATGACGAAATCTTGATAAAGGCGCTGAACAATTATCTTGGATATAATATTTTATCGGACGAAGCTGTCAAGGGCAAACTCGAACAGGCAAAGGCAAAGCTGAGCGAAAACGGGATAACCGCCGAGGGTCTGCGGGATATGATTGTGACCGCTTTGGTGCAGGCGGCGGAGAAAATATGCGCGGATACGGTTTTTTATGATAAAAGCCGCTACAATCTGCGCGACAGGAAAATCGACCGGATTCTGACCAGCAAACTGACCGGATTTCCGGTCATGGCGCTGCTGCTTCTGGTTATCTTCTGGATTACCATCACCGGCGCGAACTATCCTTCACAGCTATTGTCGGACGCGCTTTTCTGGGTGGAGGACAGACTGACCGAGCTTTTTCGATACCTGAACGCGCCCGACTGGCTGCACGGCGTTCTGGTGATGGGCGCGTATAGAGTCGTTGCGTGGGTGGTATCCGTTATGCTCCCGCCGATGGCGATTTTCTTCCCGCTGTTTACACTGCTCGAAGACCTCGGCTATCTCCCGCGCGTAGCGTTTATGCTCGACAAATACTTCAAAAAGTGCTGCGCCTGCGGCAAACAGGCATTAACCATGTGCATGGGATTCGGCTGCAACGCCGCCGGGGTGGTGGGGTGCAGGATTATTGATTCGCCGCGGGAGCGGCTGATTGCGACGATCACCAACAATTTTGTGCCCTGCAACGGCAGGTTCCCGACGCTGATCGCCATTATCACGATGTTCTTTGTCGGCTTTGCGTCCGGTCTGCTGGAATCGGCGTTATCGGCGCTGATACTCACCTGCGTGATTATTCTTGGGGTGATAATGACTTTTGCCGTATCCAAAGCGCTCTCCAAGACCGTTTTGAAAGGCGCACCGTCCTCCTTTACACTGGAGCTTCCGCCGTACCGGCGGCCGCAGGTGGGAAGAATCATCATGCGCTCCATCTTTGACCGGACCGTCTTTGTTTTGTGCAGAGCGGTTGTAGCCGCGGCGCCGGCGGGCGTTCTGATTTGGTGTATGGCGAACATTACAATCTGCGGCACCACTTTGCTGGCGCATTGTTCGGGTTTTTTAGATCCGTTCGCAAGACTGTTCGGGCTGGACGGGGTGATTTTGCTCGCGTTTCTGTTGGGCTTCCCGGCAAACGAAATCGTCATTCCGATTATCATCATGTCCTATATGGCGACAGGAACGCTCGAGGACTACGAAAGCCTTGCTTCGCTCAAAGAATTGCTTGTCAACAACGGCTGGACCTGGGTCACCGCGGTGAGCACCATGCTGTTTTCATTGTTCCACTGGCCCTGCTCGACGACGCTTTTGACCATAAAAAAAGAGACGCAGCGCCTGAAATGGACTGCTGTCGCCTTTTTTGTGCCAACGTTAACGGGTTTTCTGGTTTGTTTTGTTTTTAATTTCGTTGTGAAGCTGTTTATGTAATATTGTCATGTTAAAACGGCACTGCTAAATTTTAGACTGCCGTTTTTTTTGGTCTTTTAATTGTTCTGGGATTCTAAACCTGTATCGTTCGTTTGAATACTTTGATAACAAGTCTGGTTGCAGTAGATTCTCGCCTCCTGCCGCTTTCCAGCCTGCTTTAAATGCAGAAAAAACAAGATTAAAAAGCATATCCTCTGTTTTATCGTACTTCTCTCCGTCAATAAAAGCAGAGAACGCTTTATCAAATTCGTAATCCCTGTTCATACATATACTCCTTTTACCTTCCCGTTACCATAATTCAGTATACATATTCTTACATTATTTTCCAGTATTCTCTATTAACGAAAAATGAACAATATTTTAAGATTTTGTCGAAAAACATAGCAAAATATCGCAAAATATAAGAAAATGAGGTATTTTCATGCAAAAAAAAGTAGAGAATTGTTGTATTTTTTTAACAACAATTCTCCTTTTTTTGTGGATAAAAACCAGCCGAAGCGGCTGAAAACCAAGCATTCATTTACATTTGAATGGTATTGTTTAGCGGAGGAAGTTCCGGTTTCTTAAAGAACAGCCGGATAATCGCATATCCGAAGATATAAATCAGCGAGAACAGAGTAAACAGGGCATCAAGCGTTGTCAGCAGCGTAAGCAGCGTTACGATCGTGACACCGATTATGGAGGAAAGATATCTGTTCAGCGACGGCATGATAATGCGCGAGAGGGAAGCAGCGGTAAAGCAGTTTGCAACGATTGCGAGCAGGAGATATCCTACTCCTAACACAATACCGGCAGTGGAGGTGTAGGGGATGACTATCAGGAAGAAGATCGCTATCGGTATCAGGAAAGCGCCGATTACACCGTAGCCGATATGCCTGCCGGTGCTGTGCTTAAACATATCGCCCGCTTCGTCGAGCTGTTTGCCCAACATAAGGCATAAGAGCAATGTCAGAACAATCGCGGCTGGAAGCGTATACAGCAGATTCGCCATATACTGCTGGAACTGGTTGTAGGTCTGCGTATAGCTGATTCGGTCTTTTAAAGTCTGGTTTTCGGTATAGTCTTTTAAAATGCGTTCGTTGCCTTTCTCAAAAAACTTCGGTGTATTCATGCCCTCGACCTTGACGTTGCTCACATCGCAGGTGTCGGCAAAATATACGTTGTTCGCGTGAATTGCAGCGCTGTCGGTGACGGTTCCGTAAATATAAACGTCCTCCGCCCAAACCTCAAGGTAATCACAGGTTCCGTAGAAGCTGAAGCTTTGCGCTCCGGCGTAAACCGCTTTTGACGTTGTATTCTCGCCGATATTTACGGCAGCAGAAACGACTGTAATGTTTCTTGCGGAGGAATTAGCAATCGAAAGGTTCAAAACGGATACGACGCGTATGCTGCCGCCTACCTGGGCTTCAATCTGTAAATTTGTACCGATGCCGATAATATCTCCGCCGATTTTTCCCTTGATTTCCTCGGCGGTGGATTCTGTCGAGTCCAAAAAATAGTAATAATCGCCCTCGATATCCAACTCCTCGCCTGTTTTGCCCGCGCCGATGGCGTTGCCCGCCCCGTCTGTTTTAAGCGCGGACGCGCTGATGACAGGGAGAAGTGAAATCAAAAGTACGCATATCGCTAAAAAAATAATTCGCTTTGCTTTTTTCATTGCAGTCACAACGCTTTCTACTCGTTTATATTAATAATATTATACATCCGGGGCAAAAAAATGCAAGAATGTTTTTTCTGTGCCATGCATAAAATCAAACAGTAAAAAAGGACGGTGAGTGTAATATCAAAAAGAGTTTGATAACGCTTTTAAAAAATGCCGCGCTGCTCACCGTTTTTTCGCTTGTCATAAAGCTGCTCGGAGTGTACCTGAGGCTGTTTCTTTCGGCGAGAATCGGCAGCGAAGGCATGGGACTGTATCAGCTGATAATGAGCGTTTACACGCTTTTTGCGACCTTTGCCACGGCGGGTTTTACCGTGGCGGTCTCAAGGCTGGTGGCGGAGAAAAGCGAGAACAACCCCTCCGACGCGGTAAGGGTTTATCGAATGTCGCTGCTTGTTTCGGGCGTCATATCCGTTACGGCGACGGTCGTCATGTTTACCTGCGCCGATGTCATCGCCGGTTCGTTCCTGGACGACGCTCGGACTGCCGCGCCGCTTCGGATTCTTGCGCTGAGCATGCCCTTTATGGCGTTGTCCGCTTGTATGAAAGGGTATTTCATCGCCAAGCGGCAGGTGCTGAAAACGGCGACCGCCTCGCTCTCGGAGCAGATTGTAAAAATCTGCGTCATCGCGCTGTTTTTAAACTTCTATATGGCGCTGACGAACGATATCGGCAGGCTGTGCATCGGCATCGTGATCGGCCTTACTTTCGGCGAAATCTTTTCCTTTGTCTATCTTAGCGTTTTGTACCGGTTTTTCTCCGACCGGGTGAACAAGAAGGATTACCGCCCGACCGAAGAAAGAAAAGCGGTGGTCAAAGCCATTCTCGGAGTTACCATTCCGATCAGCGCGGCGGTTTATGTGACCAGCACCCTGCACACCGCGGAGAACATCCTGCTTCCCAAGATGCTCGAGCAATTCAGCGGAAACCGCTCGGAAGCGCTCTCGCAGTTCGGCATGATCCGCGGCATGGTGATTCCGATTCTGTTCTTCCCGTTCGACTTCTTAAACAGCCTTGTCACCATTTTGGTGCCCGAGATTTCACGGCTGAACATCAAAGAGGACAAATCCGAGCGAAACAGCATCGTATCGAAGGTTATGGCGCTTTGCTTTGTGTTCAGCATCGCCGTCGGCGGACTTTTTTACTTCTTTGCCGGCGAAATCGGCGAGACCTTCTATAAAGGGCAGAACACCTATCATGCGATTCGGATATTGGCGCTGGTAACGCCGTTCATGTACATAGAAACCATCACCGACGGACTGCTCAAGGGCATCGGCGAGCAGGTCTATACCTTAAAGGTCAGCGCGCTCAACTGGGGTTCGAGGCTGATTATCGTTTTCTTCCTGATTCCGGCGACCGGAGCGGAAGGCTATCTCTGGCTGCTTGTCGCTTCGAACACCTTCTCGTACGTCATGTGCATTTACAGGCTTAAAAAGGTCACCGATTTCTATTTCGACTTTTTCAGGAGCGCTTTTCTCCCGTTCCTGTACACCATCGCAGCGGGCTGGGCCGGCAGAATGGTCCTGAACGCTATGCAGATTCAGGAAAACTGGGTCGCCGCCGCGGCCGGAACGCTGATTTTCCTCGCCATCTTCTCCGCGTTGTATTTCGCGACCGCCTACAAGCAAAGCAAAAAAATGCTGAAGGGATATGTATGAAAAGCGGGCTGGACAGCTTTTTTAAATATATCCCGCCCCGGTTTACCAGGCTGATCGCAAACCTTCCCGCGCCGCTGCTGGAAAAAGTAACCGAGATACGGCTCAGGACAGACGCGCCCTTCTCGTTAACGCTCGGCTGCCGGAACATCATGCTGGACAGCAGCGGAAACATCTGCCTTGCGAAAAACGCGGTCTGCGCGACCAAAAGCGATATGGAGCAGTGCCTGTCCCTGCTCTCGCAGGGCTCGCTCTACACCTACGACGACACCATCAAAACCGGCTATATCCCCATAAAGGGCGGCGGCAGGGCGGGCATCTGCGGCGAGGCGATTCTGGAGAACGGAAAGGTGCGGGGGTTTAAGGAGATTTACGCGATCAACCTGCGCCTGCACCGGCATGTTCCGCTATTCGCCGCCGACCTGATTAAGTTCTACGCAAAAGAGGGCGTCTGCGGCACGCTGGTTTACTCTCCGCCCGCGATGGGAAAGACCACTTTTCTGCGCAGCGCCGCTTGTCTTTTGGCGGAGGGCAGAAACATTCGTCCGTACCGCGTCGGCATCGTCGACGAGCGGTGCGAGATTTACATCAAAGGAATGTCGGACGGGCTTATCGACGTCATCTCCAACTGCCCGAAGGCTTACGGGATAGAACTGCTGTGCCGCACCATGTCGCCGGAGGTCATCATCTGCGACGAAATCGGCGCGGGCGAGCAGGACGCGGTCATCAACGCGCAGAACACCGGCGTCCACTTCATCGCGTCGGCGCACGGCGAAAGCATCATGGGCCTGCGCCGCCGCCCGTTTGTCAATAAAATGCTGGAAGCGGGACTGTTCGAAATCGCCGTCAGGCTGAACGCCGACGAGAACGGGTTTCACTGTGAAATCGAACGGATCGCGGACAAAGAAAGGGTTGTTCCATGAGGATAGCGGGTGCGCTGCTCATCGTCTGCATGTGCTATTATATCGGCTGTTCGCTTTCCAACGCGGAGCAGAAGGCGTTTCTGCAGTTATCCGGTTTGATTCGGCTCTTGGATTTTATGCTGCAGCGGATAACCTACTCGCGGGACAGTTTGGGCAACGTGTTCGCGGATTTCAGCGACCCTGCCCTGGAACAGTGCGGTTTTCTGTCGACGCTGAACAACCCGATGGGAGAACCCTACAACGTCTTGTGGAACAAAGCGGTCGGACTGCTTGCCGTATCGGAAAGCATAAAAAAAGAATTAAACATTTTCGGCGCGCAGCTTGGTAAAACCGATTTTGTAACGCAGAAAGAACGGGCGGAGATGTGCCGGAACATCCTTGTCGCCCGCAAAAACGAGCTGGAGCCGGGACTGGAAAAACGGCGCAAGAGCATTCGGGCGCTCGGAGGGCTGATCGGCGCGATGATCGCGATCATTCTGCTGTGATGGACTGGATTGATTAAGGAAAGGATTGGTTAAAGGAATGAACGTTGCGCTGATTCTTAAGATTGCGGGGGTGGGCTTGCTGGTCGGCATTGCCTATCAAATCCTGCAGAAGAACGGCAGGGAAGAACAGGCGACTTTTGTGAGCATCGCGGGCGTGATTATCGTCATGCTTCTGCTCGTGCAGGAGATAAGCTCGCTGTTTTCAACCATCAGAAGCGTGTTCGGGTTATGGATATAATCACGGTGTGCGCATTTTCGCTGCTGTCGCTCTGTGTGGTGGCGGTGGTCAAGCAGTTGCGGCAGGAGCTGGTTCCGCTGACCATCGCGGTAATCGGCGTCGTTTTCCTCGGCTATCTGCTATCGCAGCTCAGGCCGGTCGTCGAATTTATCGGCAACACCGCCAAAGCGAGCGGCATGGGCGGGTATTTTACGGTGCTGATAAAGGCGCTTGCGGTTGCGCTTTCCTGTCAGGTCTGCGCCGAAATCTGCCGCGACTGCGGCGAGAACACGCTTGCCTCCAAAGTAGAGCTTGCCGGCAAAATCGGAATTATCATCCTCTCGCTGCCCATTCTGCAGCAGCTTTTAACCATGGCGAGAGAATTGCTGGCTTAAAAAGGACGAGAACATCGCGTACAGGAGCAATAAAATGAGGAAATTGATAAAAGTTTTGGTTGTTTGCCTGTTTCTATCCCTTTTTGCGGGCTTTGAGTGTCTGGCGTTTGAGACCTCGTGCGAAAACGAAATCGCCGAACTCGCGGGCATGGACAACATCTCGACCGACGTGCTGACCGCGGAAGAACTGTCCGGCGACAGCGAGATAAACCTGTTCGGGAAAATTCTCAGTTTTCTGGCAGACGCTTTTAAGACCGGAACCGTATCGGCGCTCCAGAGCTTTGCGCTGATCATGACGGTGGTCGTTCTGTCCAGCGTTTTTTCGGCCTTTAAGTGGACAACCGTCAACCCGTCGCTGCACATCGCGTACGAGTTCGTATCGGTTTTGGCGCTCTCCGGCGTCACCTTTTCGATTTTCACCGGCGTATTCGATTTCGTTCAGCGGGCGCTGGAAGCGCTCAACAACTTTATGGTGTCTTTGCTGCCGGTTGTCAGCTCGCTTTACGTTTTCGGCGGGAACCCGGCGGCGTCGGCGGCTTCCAACAGCGCGCTTTTGCTGTTCTTTTCGCTGATCAGCACCATCAGCGCCAAGTTCCTTATGCCGTTTCTGCAAATCGCTTTCGCGCTCTGCCTTGCGAGCGCTCTGCCCGGTACCGTCAACCTGAGCTCGGTTTCTACGCTTGTCAAAAATACGACGACGACGGTATTGGCGTTCATATTCTCGTTGTTCGGCTTTATGATGTATCTGCAGACCACGATTGCTGCCGCCGCGGACAACTATACCTACCGGACGGTGCGGTTTGCTTCGGGGGTTTTCGTGCCGGTAATCGGAAGCATTCTCGGCGACGCGACGCGGACGGTTTTCGGCAGCATCGGGGTCATCAAGTCCACCGCCGGCGCGATCGGAATCACCGTAATCCTGTCCATCGTTATTCCGCCGATTGTCCTCGTGGTTTTCTATAAGCTCGCTCTGCTCGGGAGCGCCATTCTTTCGCGCGTGCTGGGCTGCGAGCGGGAAAGCCACTTCCTGTATGAGCTGAACGGCATTTTGAATGTGCTGATGGCGCTGGTCGTCGGTTCCGCCGTCGTACTGATCATCGCGATCGCCGTGTTTATCAAAACGGGGGTGAGCGTGTGAAAGACTACTTTTTGACGCTGCTCATCGCTTCGGTGCTCGGCGGGATCCTCGCCGTTCTGTCCAGCGGAAGCGGTTTTGAGCGGTACATCAAATACATCGCGAGCCTGGTTTGCGTCGTGATTATTCTCTCGCCCTTAAAAAGATTTATCTCCGCGCCCTTTCAACTGCCGGAGCCCGCGTTTGCGCACGCGGAAAGCGCCTTGCCGGAGAAAAAAGCGGACGAGCTGCTCGCTTCTGTCACCAAAGCCGAACTGGACGCATATATTAAAGACATTCTTTTTAAAGAATTTGGCATAAAAATACCCTTAACCGACATAAAAATAGATTGGACGGATGACAGCTTTGTCATTACGTCGCTGGTCGTTTATTTGGACGAGGACGATAAAAACCGTCAGAACGAAGTGCGGGATTTCCTCGCCGGACAGATTGACAAAAGCGTTTTGGTGGAAATCCTTGAAAAAAAAGCATAGGAGGAGGTATTACGCAGGAGCAATCAATTCTTCACAAAATCATGAAAATCAAAGGAATCGGGTATATTCTGCTCGCCATTCTTGCCGGCGTCGTCCTGCTGATTCTCCCTACGGACGGCGGCGAGGACGCGGCGAAGAACGAACCCGTTTACAAATCCGCGAACGAGTACTGCCTCGAACTCGAAGCGAAAACCGAAGCGCTCATAAAAGAACTGGGGGTTAAGAACTGCAAAGTTCAGATAACGCTGGTTTACGGGTACGAATACGCCTACGCGGCGGACCAGCGCGTGAACCAGAAAAACGATTCGACAGGCTCGGTCGCCGAAAAGGAGATTGAAAAGAAGTATGTGGTAATCACCTCAAACAAAGGCAGCGAGACGGTCCTTCTCCGCGAAAAGATGCCGACGGTGCAGGGCATCGCGGTCGTATGCAAAGGCGCGTCGTATGAAATGCAGTACAAAATCATTTCGCTTCTGACGGCGCTGTACGACATTCCGAGCAATAGAATCAGCGTGCAGACTTAATCGTTAAACTAAATCTTAAAATACATAATCGGAGGTTCTGTTATGGATATTAAGGAAATCGGCAAAAAGATCAAGGAATACGATTACAAGAAACTGCTGAACACCAAAGCTTTTCTGATTGTGGGCTGTATTACGCTTATCGGAATCGCCATTCTGGTAAGCACGCTTGTAAACTCAAAACCGCAGGAAACGGCGAACAACGAGAGCACAAAGATTTTAGGAAATACTGTCCTTGTTGATAACAATGTCAGCGGCGAAGAGGAAACCGTTAACGAGGAGAACGGCGTGGACGACTTCTTCGTAATGACCGTCATGAACCGTCAGAGCGTCCGCGACGAGGCGCTCGAGGTTCTGCAGCAGATCGCGGATAATCCCGAAGCGCTTCCCGACGCGAAAGAAAAAGCGCTTGCCGACATCGCCGCCATCGCGCATAACATCACCATTGAGGGCAATATCGAAACGCTCATCAAATCCAAAGGCTTTGAGAACTGCGTGGCCATCATCTCGGGCGACAAATGCAGCATTATCGTAAAGTCAAAGGGGCTGCTTCCCGGCGAGCTGGCGCAGATTCTTGATATTGTTTATCAGCAGAGCAATATTCTTCCCGAAAACGTAACGGTCATTGAAAAATAAAACAGGTTGATTTAAAGAAAATTACGCCGAAACGTCAACCATGTGTTATAATAAATGCATGGTTGATTTTGGGCGTAATTTTTTATGCCTGAATTAAGCAATATACTATATAGATTAATTTTTGCGAGTGTTTATTATGAAAAAGATGCAGAAAGCAATGAGAGAGTTTGACCGTTTAAAAAAGCAGCTTAAAAAAATCGAAGAAGCCGCCGGCAACGCCAAAGACTCCGGCCTGTGGAGCCATGAGGCGAGCGTTCGGAAAAAAATAAAGCAGTTAAGGGAATTAAAAGACAAGCAGATTCCGGAGTACGACGCGCTGTATCAAGGTTATCTTGAACTGCTCGACAATATATCCGTACGCCTTTTGAATCATTACAACAAAAAGAACGGAACCAACTACCGTTTTGAGGATATTGTCGAAAACAATCGAAGAATCTATATCAATACGGGAATCATATCGGTTCTTACCACCGTGCATATCCCTTCGCTGGTGGCGGAGGAGTTCGAGCGGTATTTCCCGCAAAACCCGAAAGACGAGTACGAAAAGGCAAGAAAGCTGAAACGCAAGGTGATTCTGCACCTCGGGCAGACGAACACCGGAAAGACCTACCAAGCCGTCGAAAGGCTAAAACAGGCGTCCAACGGCGTTTATCTCGCGCCGCTTCGTATTCTTGCTTTGGAAAACTTTGAGAAACTGAATCGAGAGGGCGTGCCCTGCAACCTGATTACCGGCGAGGAGGAAATTCTGGTCGAAAACGCAAGGCATGTCTGCTCGACCGTGGAAAAGGTGGACATCAACCAGTTTTACGAGGTCGCGGTCATCGACGAGATTCAAATGATCGGTGATTCGCAGCGCGGGGACGCGTGGACAAGAGCGCTTCTCGGCCTGCAGTGCGCGGAAATGCATATCTGCGGCGCGATCAACGCGAAGGAGCTGCTGATCAACATTCTCAACGACTGCGGAGACTACTTTGAGATTCAGGAATATGTCCGGCAGACGCCGCTCAAGGTCTGGAACGACCCGTTTTCGCTCAAAGACGTCGAAAAGGGCGACGCGCTTGTCGCTTTTTCCAAGAAAAGAGTGCTGGAGCTTTCCAAACTGTTCAACGAACGGGGCATCAAGAACAGCGTCATTTACGGCGACCTTCCGCCCGAAGTCCGCAGAATGCAGTATCAGGCGTTTTTGAGCGGAGCGAGCAAAATTCTCATCACCACCGATGCGATCGGCATGGGCGTCAACCTGCCCATCCGCAGAATCATCTTTATGAGCCTGCAGAAGTTCGACGGCGAGGAGGTCCGGTACCTGACCTCGCAGGAGATCAAGCAGATCGGCGGCAGAGCCGGCAGAAAAGGCATTTACGACGTCGGGTACGTAGGCGTGCACGGCTACGACCAGGATTTTCTGCGGCTGAACCTTGAAATGGACGACGATCCGATTGAGCAGGCCGTGCTCGGCCCCAGCGAGGCGATTCTGAAAATAAAGGGAATGCCCTTAAAGGAAAAACTCGCGCTCTGGAGCACCCGCGAAGAGCAAATAAGACTATACACAAAGATGGACATTCGGGATTATCTGCTGGTTCTGGACAACATCAAGTATTTTAAGCTGCCCGAAGAGGTCGAATACGCGCTGATGAAACTGCCCTTTGACGTCAACGACGAGGAAATGATGGAGTTCTTCCTCGGTTACGTCGAGGAATATTTCCGAAAAACCAAAGGGCAAATCACGCGGCCGGCGTATTCCGCACGCACGCTTTCGGAAGCGGAAAAATATTATCAGAAGCTGAATTTGTACTACTCGTTCTGCAAAAACTTCGGCATAGATTTTGACGCCGACTGGGTCTATAAGCAGCGGGCGAAAATCAGCGAGGAAATCAACCGGCTTTTGCTGAAGCTGTAATATTTTGTCGAACAAACCCTTCGCACACTTTCATATACTGTAATGACGCGGTTTATAAAAACCGCGTTTTTATGAATATGCGTCATATCAAATAAAACGCATTTTATATGAAAGGTGTTGAAGGTTTTACATCATGTTAGACGGAAAAACAGCAAAGGAAGGCGCGACCGGGATGACAACGTACGCGAAAGCGGTAAACGACCCGGTTATGGCGGCCATTGAGGAATACAGGATGGTCTATCCTGAAATATTCTACAAACTGCAGCCGTACATTATGACGATATGCGATCAGCTGGATGTCTACGGAAATACGGTTCCCAATCAGGATATGCTGGACCGGATTACGGAAGGCATTTACAAAGATATCCTTGAAATGTACCCCGATTTGGCCGAGTATGTCCGCGAGCAGGAGAAAAAAGAAAACAGCGCGGTTGAAACCATCAGCCGCTCGGGCAGCTTCGGGCGCCGTTACAGACGCAAAGGGCTTTTCAGGGATTTGATTGACATACTGTTCCTCTCCGAGTTCCTCGGCAGAAGAAGGAGAAGGCATTATCATTATTATTAATTATTAGGCATTCGGTGAACTTCCGCATATTATATATTGAGTAAGTCCGAATACCCGCTTCAGGGTATTTCGGCGGCTTAATCAGACAAAAGGAGGTTGCAGTTATGTCTTGTAAAAAAAATTTTGACGCCTGCGGAAGCATAGGAATCCTGATCAGCATTGTTTTCGGAGCATTAATCGCAGTTCTCTTCAATCTCGGATTGATTACGTTCCTGAATATAGCTGTGTGGATTGTTTTCGGGCTCTCGGTGCTGTTCCTGATCCTGCTTGTAGCGGGAGTCTATCTTTCTGCAGTATCCATTCCCGGAGTTCTGAGATATTGTGTCAGCAAAAACGGCCTCTGCCTGCTTGCGGCGACGATAGGCACACTGATCTCTGCGATCGTGGCATTGTCTATTGTGCTTAACCCCGCATCGATTCTGATTACAATATTCATTGCTGTATTCGCGTTCTTCTTCGCATTGATGATTATAGCGTTAATCGCTCTACTGCGCTGCATCATCACCAATCTCTTCCCCGGGGACCAGCCTTAAAGAGAATAATGCGGTCTGAGCAATCAGACCGCTTTTTTTAAAATAATGTTTAACAAACAGCATTCTGTTTATCGCTTGATTTGAAAGAATACGATTGTTTAAATTAGGAGGAAAAAATAGCGGCTCGTTCTGAAAAACGCATTTTTTGGCCGCTATTTTTTGTTTATGATTTGTTTACAGTTGTTGGTTAAAATTGCATTGACAAATGTTTTTTTATTGGTTATTATGAAATACAATATTTTATTTTAATTAAATACGAAAATTGTTTTTAGCTATAGGAATAGGAGGAAAAATGCCGCAGATTAAGTTCATCCATCAGCCGGGCTATATTTTTGATTTAATCTCCATTTTTATATTGCATTACAACAAAGATTTATGGCTGGATTACTGCAAGAACACCGGCAGTTCTCAGGAGGACATCGTTTACATAAAAAACATCACCGAAGAGTTCGCGATTGATTCGGAAGATTTATACCTGTTCTTTGTCGAGGACGAAATAAAGGGCAGCTTTTTTATCAAGAAATACTTTTTCGATTATGCCGATAAGTTCGAAGACGGGTATGATTTTGACTTTTTGGTCTCCGAGATTCTAAACAAGGACAAGTTCGCGCAGAATCTTCTGGATTTTTATTTCCCGGATTCGGGGCTGGTGGTCAACCGCGAGGACAACAGCTTTTACAGAAGCATTCTGGATTTGCTGTATACTTCCGATTATTCGGACAAGACCAAAAACAGAATCCTCTCTTTCTTTATCGCGCCGGATAAGTTCATTATCCCGCTTATCAAAGAGCTGTCGGACAAAAACGCGATGCTGACCAAGTTTTATCAGAAAAACTACAAGCGGATTATCGATACGCAGGAAAACTTTGATTTCGAGCAGTACAAAGAGAAGCTGCTTAAGGTAGACGAAAGAGCGCACAGTTTTCTTCTGAGCGAGAACGTATACTTTTCCGTATGCCTTGTATTGAAGAATACGGTAGAGAGCCTTAAAACCGGAAACGGCTGCCTGCAGATTATCGGATACGATTATATGGAATCGCTGGACGGAAAGCTTTCGAAAAAGGCAAAGTTCGACATTGATATGTTCGGAAGAATCATTTCCGACGTCAACCGCATCGAAATCATCAAAATGCTTACCGCGGTTACCGAGCTTTCCACAAGCGACATTGCGAAAAACCTCGGCATCAGCATCAACGCCGCGTATTATCATCTGGACATGATGTGTCAGGAGAATATGCTGATTATCCGAAACGAGGGCAGAACCGTTTTTTACAGGCTTAACAGAACCTATGTGTCGAAAGCGGTCGAAGCCATTAGGAATCTGTTTATCAAGAAGTAAAAAGAAAAATCCTTCCGTAGGAACATCCGGCGGAAGGATTATTTTTTACAGGTGATAGTCGCCTGCCGCTTCGGGCTGGTAGAGCAGCTCCTTGATATGGATTTCGGCGACGCCTTCGGGCACTTCCCATTTGATTATGTTTCCTACTTTGTAGCCGAGGATGGCGGTGCCGACCGGAGACAATATGGAGAGCTTGTTTTCGATGATGTCCGCTTCGTCCGGATAAACAAGGGTTACGGTCATTTCCTCGCCGTTCAGACTCAGGCTCACTTTGGAGTTCATCGTAACGACATTACCGGGCATTTTTTCGGCGGCCACTACGTTGGCGCGGTTCAGCTCGTTGTTTAACTCAAGGACCCGGTTGTTTAATTCCGTGTTTTCTTTTATCATATTTTCGATTAGCTTTTTAAGTCTTGCTTTGTCGATTTCGGAAATATACAACTGTTCCATATCCTTTGCTCCTTTCATAATATCAAGATATTTTCGCATGGTAATCGAGAATACGTAGTAGTGGTCGGTTTCCCGTTCTATTTTAAAACCCGCTCCGGCGAACGCCCGTACCGAGCGGATATTCTTTTTGTCTATTTTGGCTACGACTTTCTGCGTGCGATAGTCAAAAAACGCGATTTTAAGGCTCTCCCGTATCGCGCTGGTGCCGATTCTTTTTCCCCAGTGTTTGCGGTCGCCGATTACGATTACGATCTCCGTCTCATGCCGGTCCAAAAGAAGCCTTACGAAACCGACCGGCTTTTTTTGCCTGGTGTAGATCATGAAGAATCTGCCGTTCTGATTAAATATATGCGTCAGAATCGGAAGACTTACCCTGTCCAGCACGGACCGAATGTCATCGGACACGGTATCCGTATCGCTCAAAAACCTTGTCACCTCGCTATCTTTGAGCCAATTCATCAGGGCAAAGGCGTTGTCTCTGGTAATTTCAGAGCATAAAAAAATAGAAGGGTTTTTCATCTTTACAATACCTCAGTAAGATAAAAAGCCTTTCATAGAAAACTACAAACTATGACGGTTCTTTTTTATATTTTTTATAATTATAACAGATTGAAATCAGAAAGTCAACCAAAAAACCGTCATAAAATGACGGTTGCCAATTTTATGACGGTTTTTTCTTATTGCCTGACTTTTACAAACTTGCCCGCGGGCAGTTTGCTTCTTAAAAATTCGCTGACCTGCTCGGGCGTGGCGTTTTTAAAGCAGTTTTTCGGCACGATGTAGGCGCTTCGTTTGCTGACGTACAAATAGAAGGCGTCTTTTACCTCATATACCATATAGAAGTCGGAATAGAAAATATCCTGCCGGTTGTCGCTTTTTCCGTCGTCCATAAAAAAGACGAACCCGTCGGGCGCGAAAACGTACTTTTGGGTATATTGCAGCAGCTCGCCGTTCATTTTGCACTGCTTTTGAAACATCTGCCGGGTCATAATCGAAAACATGACGAGCGAAAAGATAATGCCGCCGCCCAGCAGCAGGTAGACGTTGTTCTGCTGCGTCAGCCCGATTGAAAACAGAAGTACGGCGGAAATCAGTCCGAGACCGTAAAAGGACAACTTTTTCAGCTTCGGGTTCGCGCTTCTGAAAATTTGAAATTCTGCGAAACGCCGGTAGGTTGCGTAATCGACTTTCGCTTCGCCGGTTATCTGCTTTTTCATATAAAACCTCTATACGCTTAAAAAGTAATTCATCAGCTCTTCGCCCTTGTCGAAGTACACGCCGCCCTCAAATCCGCTCTGCTCGTCGTAAACCTGAATGTTGTTCGGCTTTTTCTTCTCGGACGAGTAGATGACGAAAGGCACCGCGTCCAGCGTATGCGTGCGGGCGTAAATCGGCGTCGGATGGTCGGGCGTCAACAGGATCTTAAACGGGCGCATGTTCTTGTGCATATAGTCAAGCAGCGGGACTAACACTTCCGAATCAATCCGTTCAATCGCGCGGATTTTGTTCTCCACCTCGCCTCTGTGGCCGCACTCGTCGGGCGCTTCGATGTGGATATAAACCAAATCCTTGCCCTTCTCCAGTTCGCGGATAGCGGTTTCCATTTTTCCTTTGTAGTTGGTGTGCAGGTTTCCGGTCGCGCCCTCGACATAGGGGGCGTCCATTCCGGCGCACAAACCGATTCCCTTAATCAAATCAACCGCGCAGACCACCGAAGCGTCAAGCCCGAACTTTTCCTTAAACGAAGGGAGCGAGGGCTTTTTGCCCGGGCTCCACAGCCAGAGCGAGTTGGCTTTCTTAAGTCCCCTTTTTGCCCGGTCGAGGTTGACGGGATGGTTGTTGAGCAGTTCGAAAGACGCCTTCATCAGCCGCAGCATGGGCCGGCTGGAGGGGTTTTTCGGCAGGTAATCGGCAATTTTTCTGCCGAGTATATCGTGCGGGCGCGAATAATCGGTAAAATCGGGGCAGTTCTTCCAGATCAGGCAGTGCCGGTAGCTTACGCCTGTGTAAAAGCGCAGTTCCTCGTTTCCGAACTTCTCCTGAAGCGCGTTTATCAGAATCCTTGCTTCTTCGGTGGGAATTTCGTCCGAAGAATGGTCGAGCATGGTCTTTTCCTCGTAGGGCAGCCCGTCGTCGGAGAGCGCGACCAGATTCGCGCGGATCGCCGTGTCCTCCGGCTGCATGTCGATGCCCATGCTGACCGCCTCCAGCGGGGAGCGCCCTTTTGAATAAACCTTGGGGTCATAGCCCATCAGGGCGAGGTTCGCCGTGTCGCTTTCCGGCGTCATATCCCGCGGCACCGTAAACACTCTGCCGTTGATGCCGTTGTGCGCAAGATAATTCATGCCGGGTTTTCTGGCGACGGCAAGCGGGGTCCGCCCTTCAAGCTCCTTCATCGGCAAATCCGCCATGCCGTCCCCTACAAGCACAATGTATTTCAAACTGAATCGTCCCTTTCAAGCTGCAAAAAAAAGAATGCTTTATATTTGTATAATTATAACAAAGTCCGTCCGATAAATCAATAAAACCGGACGGAAAATTTAATTTTTGGCGTTGTTGACAATTTGTTCCGGTATATATATAATAAATGCAATAGATTGGCAAAAATTTCACATCATTGTAACAGCAAAAAGATTATGAAGTATCAAATCGCTTCCCTTATTGTGGAAATGCGCCCCGAGGGGAAAACGCTGCTTGCGCGGTCGGCGCCGTATTTGACTGCTTCCGACCGGAAAGCCGACATCCAAATCAATATCGACCGCGGCCGGCTTGTCAGAATGCGAAAAGAGAATCCTCACCTGACCGATGACGATTGCGAATACATCCATACGGGCGAGGTTTTTTATAAAGCGCTTTTAGGCTTTGACGGGATGCTGGTCCACGCCTCGGCGGTTGCGCTCGACAGGGAAGCGTATTTGTTTTCTGCGAAAAGCGGGGGCGGCAAATCCACGCACGCGGCGCTGTGGCAAAAAGTTTTCGGCGAAAGAGCGCATATTGTCAACGACGACAAACCCGCTTTGCGCCGGATAGACGGCAAATTCATGGTGTTCGGCACGCCGTGGAGCGGAAAGACCGATTTGAACACGAACGAATCGGCGCCGTTAAAGGCAATTGCTTTTTTAGAACAGGGGACAAAGAACAAGATAACGCGGCTGAGCGCCAAAGAAGCGCTGCTCATGCTGTTAAACCAGACGCTGCGCCCTGCTGCGGAGTGGAACAGGCTCTCTTCGCTGCTGGATAGACTGATCAAAGAAATTCCCTTCTATAAACTGACCTGCGACATCAGCGCGGACGCAGTCCGATGCGCTTACGACGCGATGAGGTAGATGGTATGAAGATTAAGAACGGATATGTGCTCAAGGAAATAGCGGGGAACAACATTGTCGTCGAGGTGGGCGGCAAGGTCAATTTCAACGGCATGATGATGCTGAACGAAACCGGCGCTTTCCTCTGGAAAAGACTGGAGAAGGGCGCCGACCAAGCGGAACTTGCCGCCGCGCTGCTGGAGGAATACGATGTTCCATATGACAAAGCGGACGAGGATGTCGCGCTGTTCTTACAAAAACTAAAAGGTGCGGGCGTTCTTGAATAAAAAAGTCAGCCTTGAAGAATTAGAGCCTTTCATCTCCGCGCAGCTGGCGGAAGGCGGCAGCGTTACCTTTACGGTCAAGGGCACAAGCATGCGCCCGATGCTGATCGGCGGCATCGACGCCGTAACCATAGTAAAGCCGACAGAGCCGCTCAAAAAATACGATGTGATTCTTTACCGCAGGGCGAACGGGCAGTATGTTCTGCACCGGATTATCAAAGTCAAAAAAGACGGCTACGTCTGCCGGGGCGACAACCAGACCGTAAAGGAGTACCCGGTGACGCGGGACAGGGTCGTCGGCGTTCTGACGGAATACACGCACAAAGGCAAAGCCAAACGCGCGGACAGTCTCGGGCAGAGAGTTTACGCTTTTTTCCGGGTCAATACGGCATTACTTCGGAATCATTCAAAAACCCTTTACAATACGCTTAAAAAAAGGAATTTTTAAATGATAGTCGCTGTAGTTGGTTCAAGGTCGATAAAAAATATTGATATCGAGCGGTTTATCCCCAAAGGGATTACCATGCTCATCACCGGCGGCGCGCCCGGAATCGACACGATCGCGGAGCAGTACGCCGACCGGAAGAAGATTAAAAAGCAGATTATCCGCCCGGATTACGAGCGCTACGGCAAAAAAGCGCCGCTCATGCGCGACCGGGAGATCGTGGAAAACGCCGACATTGTCATCGCGATTTGGGACGGCGTATCGGGCGGCACGCATTATACGGTCAAGTACGCGCAAAGCATCGGAAAGCCGTATGAGCTGTATATTGTGTATTAATTGGGAGGAACTATGATTTTCTACTTTACAGGCACCGGAAACAGCAAGCACGCCGCGCAGATGATCGCGGAAAGCGAAAACGACACGCTGTATTCCATTACGCAGGCTGTTCGGGAAAGAAAGTTTACATATAATCTGGACGACGAAAAGGCAATCGGCTTTGTTTTTCCGGTGTATTTCGGCGGTCTGCCTTCGATTGTGCGGGAATTTATCGAAAATGTACGGTTTGAAAATATAAAAGACAAGTATGTTTATCTGCTGCTCACCTGCGGCGGAAAGACCTACGACGCGGGCGGAATGTTTGCAAAGCGTATGGCGGAGAGAGGGTATCAGGTGGACGCGCTGTACGGCGTCCGCATGCCGGACAACTATGTGCCGATGTTTAATCCGCCGACGGGCGAAAAAGCCGAAGCGTTGTTGGCGCAGGCAGTAAAGGAAATCAGAGAAATCGCGCTTTCGATTCAAGCCCGCAAAAAAGGGGATATGATAGCGGTCAAAGGCATGTTCCCGAAAGCCGCGACGGCTTTGATGTATCCTTTTTACGATAGGACGCGGAAAACCAAAAAGTTTTACGCGACCGACGCCTGCACGGGATGCGGGCTTTGCGAGAAGATTTGCCCCTGCGGCGCGATTGAATTGAAGAACGGCAAACCCGTCTGGGTTAAGGAAATCTGCGCGCAGTGCTTCGGCTGCCTGCACCGCTGTCCGGTACGGGCGATTCAGTTCGGAAAAGGCACCGATAAACGCGAACGGTACGTAAACCCTTACAGTGAAGGATTAAAAATATAAATTTGGAGGATCAATATGTTTCACGGAATTTGCTCCGGCTTGTCGGATATTACCAGGCTTTCGAACGCGCAGTCGCGCTCGATTTCGGCGGAAAACTTTACCGGAGAAAAGGGAAAAGGCGGAATGGCGACCGAAGGGTACGGCGCCAGGGCGGCGCGCGATCTCGGACAGGGCTGGAAGGTTTCGCCCGCGATTTACATCAAATCCGGCGAGGAGCGCGTCATAGCCGATATCGACGGCATGGGCGCGATCAAGCATATCTGGATGACCGAGACTTCGCCCCGTCCCAGGCTTTTAATTATTAGAATCTACTGGGAGAACAACGAGTACCCGTCGGTGGAATGTCCGATCGGCGACTTCTTCGCGTCCGCGGACACGTCGGTGCACAAGACGCTCTCTTCGTTGCCCGTCTGCGTAAACCCGCGCAGAGGGTATAACTGCTATTGGGAGATGCCGTTCAGAAAGCACTGCCGCATCACCGTCGAGAACCTGCACACGGACGATATTATTCTGTTCTATCAGATAGATTATGTGCTCACCGAAATCCCGGAGGACTGCGCCTACTTCCACGCGCAGTTCCGGCGCACCAACCCGCTTCCGTACAAGGAGGTCTATACCATTCTGGACGGCGTGAAGGGCAAGGGACAGTACGTCGGCACCTATATGTTCTGGGGCGTCAACAACAACGGCTGGTGGGGAGAGGGCGAGATAAAGTTCTACCTTGACGGCGACAAGGATTTCCCGACCATCTGCGGCACCGGAACGGAGGACTACTTCTGCGGCGCGTTTGACTTCGATGTCGGCAACAAATACATCGAGTTCAACTCCCCCTATTCCGGTTTGTCCTATGTTTCGCAGCAGGACGGCTGCTACAAGGCGAATCAGCGCTTCTCGCTCTACCGCTGGCACATTTGCGACCCGATTTACTTTGAGCGCGATTTGCGGGTAACCATTCAGGCGCTCGGCTGGCGCAACGACGGCCGCTACCTGCCGCTGCAGGACGATATTTCGTCCGTCGCGTACTGGTATCAGACGCTGCCGGCCGAACCGTTCCCGCCGCTGCCGGATAAGGATTATTTGGAGATAATATAAGGGAAGATAAGAAGTAAGAGATAAGAAGTAAGAGATAAGAAGTAAGAGATTGTAAGAGATAAGAAGTAAGAGATAAAGAAGTAAGAGATAAGAATAAAAAGGGAATAACGCGAGATATAACCGATAGGTTGAGCATAAAAAAGCGTGCCGCGGCAGCGGCACGCTTTCTTTGTTTTTCTTTTTACTTTTAGGCAGCTATATGTTCAAATAGCGGGTTATTTGCAGCCTTTGCCGTCGTTTCTGTCGCTGCTCACAATCGGACCCGGGCTTTCGCTGAACGGGAAGAATTCACCCATCGGGAAAGGCATCTTGCTGAAGATGCTGCAAGCGTCTCCGGCGTCAGAGGGTCTGACTTCCTTCTCGGGCAGGCAGAAGTTTGCCGCGGGAAGCACGAGCTGAACCGGGCGCTCCATACGGATGACCGAGAAGACGCCGATAGTGACATATACCGCGTTAGAGCCGACGCCGTCGACAAAATTGCCGTCGAAGCGTGCGCGGATTCTGTCCGGAATCGCCTCGGGATTAATGCAGCAGTGGCCAAAAGGTTTGCAACGATCGACAAGTTTAACGTCAAGGGCGATGGGAGCAGCCACTTCGACAACAACGGTGGGAAGTGTAGGCTCGCTGTCGCATTTAAACTCCGACGGTCTTGTGCAGAAGCCGTCTTTTTCCGGATCTGATGTAAATACGGATACGTTCTTTTCGCTGCCGAAAAGTATGACCTTTTTGTCAAATACGCAGAGTCCCTGGACTTCGCATATTCTACCGTTGTGTATGCACGCCTCAAGAGTTACGCAGAAGAAATATCGGATCGTTACCTGGAAGAAACCTCTGTTGAAGGGCACGCGCTCAACGCTGATGTTTACGTTGATGACCTCAACATTCTTGCATCTTACGGCACTTGCTCTGTCTATAACCTCTTGCGCATGGTCGCAAAGAAAAACACGGATATCTTCGAGGCAATCCTTATCCCTTGTAGAGTCAAATATTTTATTGACGCTGATACAAGTAAGCTGGTCAGGCTTGCCGCAGAGTCCGCCGAGCGGACCGTTTCTTTCAACCATTCAAAAGTCCTCCTTAATGAATTTCAAATACTTCTGCAAGTATTATCAATACCATTTTATGCCGCTCGGTTTGCAAGGTGCATTTTTTGTAAAAAAATCAGGAAGAGGGGAAAAAATCTATATGGTTTTGAAAGCATACGAAAATTCGGCGAACCGCTTTTTAAACGCGGCGTTTTCCTACGCGGTCGAGATGCGTTTTTTCGCGCAGGCGCGCAGGATAAAAAACCAGGGCTGTCGTTTCCGACAGCCCTGATTTGGTATAGGGGTGGTAATAAGATGAAGTATTCAATCGCAAACGATAATGTGCTCAAGGTCGCTGCGCTTGTCAAGGTGGAACTCCGCGCGCCCTTCCTTGCCGTCGTACCAGTAGGTCAGGTCGTATTTGCCGTAAAAACCTTTAAACTTCGCCCGGTCGGAAGCGCCGGTCTCGCCGGATAGCTCGGTATGCCATTCTTTTTTGATCAGGCGGTTGAGCACTTCAAACGCGGGTTTCGGCGTCAGGTCGAACCGTAAAAGCCCGCCGCCGTAGATGTTCTCGCCGGCGTTCGGGTTGCCCAGCGTGGACTTTCCGCCGCCCGGCACATAGGAATATCCGTCCACCAGGTTCCAGTAGATAATGCCGTCGGTCGCTTTGTGGCTGAACCACAGGCTGTACAGGACGCGCAGCTCCTCCGCCTGCACTTCCTCATCGTCTGCGCCGCCGTTGTAGGAGGGGATGGTGACCTCGGAAATGTTGATCGGACCGAACCGTTCGTAGGTGTCCAAAACGTCCGTCATCTTCATCGGGTTGCAGTACTTGTTGATATACGCTTCCTCGTGCTCGCGCGTCACGAAAATATGCGCCTGCATGCCGATGCCGTCGAAGCGGACGCCCTTCGCTTCCAGCGATTCGAGCTGATAATAGTAGGGGGAACGGTGCAGCCGGTCGGACCAGGACTCGCAGGGCCCGGCGTTAATCAGCAGTCTGTTTTTCGGGAAGTTTCTGCGCGCGCAGAAGTAGCTCCAGCTCTCGTAATCCGGCTCGCGGAAGAACGGCGTCGTGTTTAAGCGGGAATAGCCGTACATCTCCCAGTTCAGGGACTCGTTCATAATCTCCCAGTCGTCGATGTCGTCCTCGTACCGCTCGGCAAGCTCCGCCATGTGTTTTTCGTATTCCTTTTTAATCAGGGGAACTTCGCGGGGGAGCCACTTGGGCGCGAACGCGTCGTACACAATGCAGTGCGCCTTGATGTTGATGTTCTTTTCCCTGCAGTATTCGACGACAAGGTCGGGCGCGGGGCGGCGGTAGATTTTCGGGCTGTTCTTGTCGTAGCGGGGCTTTCCTTTTTCCGGCTCAAGGTCGCACCAGTAAAAAGGCGCGATCGCGTAATTGAAGGTGTCGCCGAAAATCTCGCGGTATTTTATGTTCTTTTCCTCGGTTTCGAACTCGTCGAGCATAAAGATGTTGCAGCCGAAATTGTAGTCGTGCGTTTTCTGGCTGATTTTAAACTTTACGTTCGTGACAGGATTGCCCGCGCGGTCTGTAAAGCGTACGGTGTTGTAGCCCTTGCGGTACAGCTCGATGCCGTATTTGACTCTTTCGTTGATGAAATCTTCGTTCTCGCGGAAAACGCGCAGAACCTTTTCTTTTCTTTCAGACATGAAAACACCTCTAATTGTCTTTGATGAACCGCCTGTGAAATTACACAAGCGGGCTATAAACTCTTCCCGCCGTCCACATAAATGCTCTGTCCGGTGATGTATCTTCCGGCGTCCGAGCAGAGCAAAAGCACGGTTCCCGAGCAGTCGTCCGGCTCGCCGTAATAGCCGACGGGGATGGTGGCGGTCACTTTGGCGGCGTATTCAGGGTCGCTAAGCGCATCTACGTTGCGGTCGGTGTATATGACGCCGGGCGCGACGTTGTTCACCGTAATGCCGTCCGCTGCGAGCTGGAGGGCGAGCGACTTGACCATGTTGGTCTGCGCCGCTTTGGACGCCGAATAGACCAGCATATCGGGGTGCGGTTTTGCTTCCTGAACGCTGCCGACGGCGACGACGCGCCCCCATTTTTGAGAACGCATATAGGGAACGAATTTCTGGATCAGCAGCATCGAAGAGAGTAGGTTGCAGTTGATTTGGTCGTAAAATTCCGAGAGCGTGATTTCTTCCCACTTTTTGCGGTACTGAATCGAGGCGTTCAGAACAAGAATGTCGATATTGCCCGCCGCGTCCGCGATTTTGTCGGCGGAGCGAGGGTCTTTTAAATCGGCGGCGACGATGGCGTCCACGACCCCGCCGTTTTTTTCGATTTCAGCCTTGACGGCTTCGCATTTGGCGGTGTTTTCGGAACAATGCAGAATTACCCGCGCGCCCGCCTCGGCAAGCCGCTTCGCGACGGCGGCGCCTATGCCGCGGCTGGAGCCGGTGATCAGGGCGCGTTTGCCTTCCAAAGAAAAATTCATATCGACGCCTCCAGAATTTCGGTAATTTCATACGCTTGATTGTACTGCATCTCAAAACTGTTTTTGATCTGCGACGTGTATTTTTTCGGGTCCTCCGTGTTGCTCGCGAACATCCCGTAATGCGTCGGAACCCCTACGCGCGGGCCGATCGCTTTGGTGATCCGGACCGCTTCGTCAACGTTCATATTGCCCAGCTTGCCGTTGATGCAGATAAACAGAATGTCTATTTTTTGCCGCTTCATCTCTTCCAGCCGGCGGTCGTAGAGCGTGTCGGAGGTAAAGTACAGCGTATATTCTTTCCACTTTAAAAGAATTCCCATCGCTTCTACCGTGTGGAACGCTGGAACGGCGGTCAGCGTGAACGCGCCGACCGACACGCTCTCGCCGGCGTGAAGGATTTTTATTTTCTGCCGCCCTAATTCCTTTAGCTTTTGCGCGCAGGAGGGCGGGGTGATGATGGTGATGTTTTGATGGAAATCAGGAACGGCTTCTATATCCAGATGGTCCAGATGGTCGTGCGTGCAGACCACCGCGTCGCCCTGAAAATCCTTTGCTGAAAAAGGCGGGTTCATCAGGCGCGGGCGGTTTGCGACTTTGTTGACAACGTCCGATAGGTACGGGTCAATCAAAATACAAGTATTTTTGTCGTCTATTTTGTAGCCGCTTTGTCCAATCCAGGTAATTTTCATCAAGACGTCTCCTTTTACAGCGCGGACTGCGTGTCGCCCGGGCTGTTTCTGGCCAGTTCGTATTCCTTCGACCAGTCAAGATCGCGGTATTCCTCTCCGCGCGGGTCGTTTTTTATAAAGTCCATCAGCATATCCAGCATCTCAACGGTCCAGACGTTTCTGTCGATCTGAGCGGTCGTGAACCGGTTCTGCGAGAGCATTTCGAAACCGAAGATATCCTTGACATGCGATTTCGCCGCGCCCTCCACGACGTCCGCGACCAGATGGCTGGGGATGAACAGCACGCCGCCGCCGGCGCCGAAAACAACGTCGCCGGGCAGGCAGACCGCGTTGCCGATTCGGGTAACCGAGTTGAACCCGGTCATCACGAAGTCGCGGATCGGCGTCGGGTCGATCCCGCGGTAGTAAACCTGAACGCCCTCGACCTTTTCCATCTGCTCGACATCGCGGATGCCGCCCCAGATGACGGCGCCGCCGGTTTTGGTTTTGGTTTTGATGGCGGTGGTCAGGTTCCCGCCGATGAAGGTTCCTTTATAGATTTTATCGTACATGTCGGCGACCACAACGTCGCCTTCTACAAGGCTGTCGATGACCCACTGGTTGTAGTTGCCCTTTCTGCCTTCTGCAAGACCTATGTTGTACATCACTTCGTGCAAATCAGGGCGCGTCGGGCAAAAACTGCAGGTGACCGCTCTGCCGATGAGCTTTCTGCCGTCGTTGTGCAGGGTTTTCAGCCTGCCCTCGAACTGGTTCTCGTAGCCGAGCAGGAAAATCGGCTTCCAGACTTCCTCCAGCGTCATGCCTCTTAACGCTTCCAGATACTTATCCGGCACATACGGTCTGCCGTCGGGCAGGCGCTCGCCCTTCCACTGGGGCGTGAGCGCGATAATTTCTTCTCTAACGTTGAAATGCATAAGTAAACCTCTTTATTAACTCCAGATTCTGTCGTTGGAGAACTCGTTGTCCCACCTGTCCGTCGGCTCCCACAAGCCGGGGTCGGCGGGGTTGATATGTTCGCTTATCACCTCGTCGCACAGCTCGTCGATGCCGAGTCCGGGTTTATCCGGCACGGCGATAAAGCCGTCCTCGATCAGCGGTTTGGGAAGACCTTTTACAATGTCTCCCCACCACGGACAATCGACCGAATGGAACTCGACGGCAAGGACGTTGCGCATCGTCGCGGCGGCGTGAACGGCCGCCATGCAGGCGATCGGGCTTTCCGCCATGTGCACCGCGACCGCGACGCCGCGGTCGTCGGCGTAGTCGGCGATTCTCTTGAGTTCGAGCGCGCCGCCGCAGGTCAGAACGTCCGGGTGTATGATGGAAACCGCGTCTTGATCGATTAAGGCTTTGAAGTTCTCCAGCAGATAAATATCCTCGCCGGTGCAGACCGGAATGGCGGTCGCGTGCTTTAAGCGCCTTAGCTGGTCGGGGTATATCCAGGGAACCATGTCCTCCATCCAGGCGATGTTGTATTTTTCCATTCTGCGCGCGAAGCGGATCGCGTCCTCGACGCAGACATGACCGAAGTGGTCGATCGCGATCGGGATTTCGTACCCGACCACCGCTCTCGCTTCTTTGACGTATTCTTCCAGACAGTCAAGCCCTTTCTCGGTCAGGCGGATGCCGGTAAAGGGGTGCGCGGTGTTGACAATCTCATAGCTCTTCTGGCGGCGCACCATATCCGACGTAACGGAACCGCTCTGCACGTGCAGAATGTGGTAGGCGTACTGCTTCATCTCGTCCATAAAGCCCAGCGGCGCGCTGATTGTTCCCGGCTCGTCGATTAACAGCCCGATGCCGAGGTCCATTTTGAGCATGGTAAAGCCCATTTCCATGCGTTTTTTCAGAGCAACGCCCATCTCGCGCCCGGTGTGCTTTCCGTCCACGTCGGTGTCGCCGTAAACGCGCACCTTGTCGCGGTACTTGCCGCCGAGCATCTGCCAGAGCGGAACGCCCCACGCCTTGCCCGCGAGGTCCCAGAGCGCGATCTCGATGCCGGAAACTCCGCCGCCCTGCCGGGAGTGCCCGCCGAACTGCCGGATTTTGCGAAAAATCTTTTCCACGTTGCAGGGGTTTTCGCCGACAATGCGGCTTTTGAGCATGAGCGCGTAGGTTTTGCTGGCGGCGTCCCGTATTTCGCCGTAGCCGACCAGGCCCTGATTGGTCATGATTTTCAAAAGAACGCAGTTCTTCGGCGCGCCGGCGATATGCGCGGTGCGGATATCGGTGATTCTAAGCGCCGAAGGGGAGGAATTTCTATTGATATTCGGGCATATTTCTTCGTTTTTTAACATCGTTGCAAATCCCTTTCAAAGTTTCGGCTTGACAAAATCAAAAAAAGGCATACAATTTTTATAACAAGCAAACCTTTTTCATGAAAAATTATAGCATTCTTTTTCGACAAAAGTCCATATACTATCTTGCTGATATCAACACTATCACACGATTTTAAAAGAGCGGGCAATATGATTGTAAACGAGTATAAGCTGTACTCCGGCACCGATCAAAACGCAAAATACGAGAGCGTCAAGCTGTATCATTCTTTGGTCCCTCCGCAAAAAAGAAGGGGCCCGCGCAAGCATTACCACACCAGCTTTGAAATCTCTCTGTTCAGAAAAGGGCGCGGCTTTTACCGGACGAAAAACAAGACGTACGAAATCCATCCGGGCGACATCTTCTTTTTCAGCACGAACGAGGAGCATTCCATTACCGAAATATCCGAGCCGGACGATATGCTGATCACCAATATCCACGTGGACCCGCGTTTTCTGTGGATGAACGACAACCTCATTTCCAGCCGGCGGTTTGTGGATATTTTCTTTAACCGCGGCGATTCGTTCGAGAACCGGATCGCGGCGGGCACGCCGGCGGCGGAACGCATCAAAGCGTTGATGGACGCAACCGAACAGGAGTTTATAAACAAAAAAGACGCGTTTGAGGTCATGGTCAAACTGCATCTGATTGAGATTATGATTTGTCTTTTGCGTTATTACGGCGCCAAATCCGAAACCGCCGGCGGCAAGACTTATGAGCTTACGTTTGAGAAATTTCTTTGCATCAACAAGGCGGTTGAATACATCGACAGCCATTACACCGAGCCGATTACGCTGGAAAAGCTCGCGAAAACGGCGGGTTTCAGCAAAACGCATTTCGGCGCGCTGTTCAAGCGCATGATGGGCATGTCGCCCTGGGACTACATCAATATCAAGCGCATCAACCACGCGCGCGAACTGATTCTGACAACCAGCCTGCCCGTCGAAACCATTGCCGCCGAATCGGGCTACAACAACACGACGCTTTTCAACCGCATTTTTAAAAAGATTATGGGCTACACGCCGTCGGAAGTGAGAAAGGATAAGTAAAATATGCAGGAACTGACGCTCGTTATCCCGACGACCGAACATAAAGAAGACGCCTGGGCGTTTCGGCAGGAGTTTATCGACAACGGCGAGCCGAAGATTTACGGCAGCGGCGGATTGATCAAAGCGGCGGATTACGAGAGCTGGCTGACGAAGGTTATCAACCAGCAGACGACGGCGGAACCGGGAAAAGTAACCAGCACGACGTATTTCGCCGTTGCGGACGGCAGAATCGTCGGCACGGTTCAGGTTCGGCACGAACTAAACGAATTCCTGCTGCGCGCAGGCGGGAACATCGGATACAGCGTCCGCCCGTCCGAGCGAAGAAAAGGGTACGCCGCCAGAATGCTCGCGCTGGCTTTGCAGAAGTGCAAAGAACTCGGCATGAAAAAAGCGCTCGTCACCTGCCGCAAAGACAACATCGCCTCGGCAAGGACCATTCAAAAGTGCGGCGGCGTGCTCGAAAACGAGGTTGTCGTGGACAACAAAATTATCCAGCGGTATTGGATTAAAATATAAAACCGGTTTTTTAGAAAAACCGGTTTTTGATCTCTATTCCGTTAAACTGCTGGTGCCGATCCGGTCGGCGCCGTTTAAAATCATTACTTCGGCAGCGGCAAAGGTTCGGATGCCGCCGGCGGCTTTGATTTTGACCGCGGGAGCGCAGTGCTTCCGCATCAGAACGACGTCTTCTACCGTGGCGCCCGCTTTGGAAAAACCGGTCGAGGTCTTGATAAAGTCGGCGCCCGATTTGGATACGATTTCGCACATTTTTATCTTTTCCGCTTCGTCCAAAAGGCAGGTTTCGATAATCACCTTCAGGACGCGCTCGCCGCAGACCGTTTTTATTTGTTTGATTTCATCAAGCAAAAGGTCATATTTTTTATCCTTTAACCATCCGAGATTGATGACCATGTCGATTTCGTCCGCGCCGTTCTTGACGGCTTCTTCAGTCTCGGCGGCTTTGATGGCGGTTGCGCCGTATCCGTTCGGAAAGCCGACGACCGTGCATACCTTGATGCTGCCGTTCAGGGTCTTAGCGGCTGTCCCGACATAACAGGGCGGAACGCATACGGACGCCGTTTGCAAAGCAGCGGCTTTCTCGCAGAGCGCGGCGATCTGCGCTTCGGTCGCGGTCGGGGATAACAGGGTAAGGTCAACTTTTGAGAGTATTTCTGACTTTTCCATAACAGACCTCGCAGTGTCGTATTGTGTGTATTTTATACCATTTTCTCGATTATGTAAAGTGTTGACAAAAAGCGCAGCGTGTGATAAAATGGCTCGGAATGAATATGCGGATGTGGTGGAATGGCAGACACGCTGGTCTTAGAAACCAGTGCGCAAGCTTGCAGGTTCAAGTCCTGTCATCCGCACCAAAAAAAGATACCGGGACTTGTTCCCGGTGTCTTTTTTTGATATGGAAGGACTTGAAGGGCGCGTAGTGAATGACAGTCCGGCGGACTGTCAGAGCGCGCCCCGCTCCGCCCGCAGGCGGGCAAGTCCTGTCATCCGCACCAAAACGGCAAGGATTCTAAAGTCCTTGCTGTTTCTTTGTTTTATGCTAATTTGCTTGATTTTTAATGATATTACGCTCATTTCAACGTGCACATAAATTCATATTTGGTTCGTGTAAATGCGTGATTAATATATATGTTTTCGCACACTATGCAACACGAAATGCAACACGAAATGCAACAACAAAATCTTATGCAATAAAAAATGCAACAACAAAAATAAAATGTTCTTATATACCAATGGTTATACGAATTATTAGGCGGGCAAGTCCTGTCAAGCCGGCAGAGATGGACCGTAAAGCAGAGATGCGGCAAGATTCAAAACAATCCATTGCGGACTTGAAGGGCGCGTAGTAAGACAGGAATAATCCTTTTAATTAAAAAATTTATTCATAAATAGTTGCATTCGTAGCGCTTTAATGTTAAAATACAAAAAAACGACAAAAACTGAGCGCCCAGCTCCCGAAAAAATTATATTCAGGAAGGAATGTAAATTTATGACGATCAAATGCCCGAATTGCAATTCGGAACTGGACAACGACATGAAGTTTTGCATAAACTGCGGTCAAAAGATTGAAATGGTTGAAACGAATCAAAACCGCGAGCAGCAAAACAAAGAAAATTCAGAAGCGCAAACTTCGAACCTCGCGGACGCTCCGGCGAAGCCCGAGAAGGACGCTTTGCCGAAGAAGACGTTTAAGCTTTCGAAAAAAGCCGTTACCGTCGGCGGCGTGTTCGTTGCGCTTGTTTTAGCAATAGTCGCGATTATTTCCGCGTTCTCCGGCGGAAAGGGCGGCAATTACGCGTTATATATTAAAGATAATGAAATATATTATACCAGCGTTTCGAAAATTGAACCGTGGCAGGTTACCAGCCGTCTGATTGAGAAAGATATGGCTCAGTATGTAAACGAGATTAGCTTTTATCTCGGCGTTTACACGCAAATGACCAGAGACGGGAAAATATTTTTCGCAGATAAAATCAGCGGCAGCGCAAATGGATTAAACCTGTACTATCGCGATGTGAATAAGCCGAAACAGGAACCGGTTAAAATAGATTCGGAAATCGAATACTATCTTGTAAACGAATCGGGCGACCGTGTCACATATCTGAAACAGGCCACTCTTTATCAACACAACCTGAAAGATAAAGAAAAAATAGCCGGCGACGTGGATTATTTCAGAGTAAGTTATGACGGAAAGAAAGTGATTTACCTCAATCATGACGACGTATTGTATCTTCAGTACATAGGCAAAGACAAGGAAAAAATCGACAGCGACGTCTCGGAAATCATATATATTGACGATGATTTAAAAAATATATATTACAAAAAAGACGGTTCGCTTTACAAAAAAACGGAAGGCAAGGATAAAATCAGGATCGCTTCGGAAGTTTATTCGGTGATAAAGGTTTATCCGTCCGGCGAAGCGTTTTATATAAAACATGATGACACCGAGCTGAAGCTCAACGATTATGTCGAGGACGATATGCGGGAGATTGACAGCACCATGAAAGAACCTGTCGCGCCAAAATCTCCTTCCATATGGGACTATGATTCTTATGACGATTATTGGGCGGCAAAAGATTTGTATGATCTCCAATACGCCGAATATCTGAGAGAAAAAGAGAATTATGAAAAAAAGAAGGACCGCGATAGACTGCGCAGCAATTTATCCGAAGAAACCATGACCGTTTCTTCCCATATGCTTTACTATTACGACGGCGAAAAGGAAATCAAGCTGACCGATTCGTTGGTTTATGACGGATATAGGAATAAATATAATTCCGAATGGGCTATCAAGATGTCCGGTACGTTCGTAATGGACGCGTATCGGGATTATACCGTAGCCGATAACAAACCCGTTATAATCTTTTCCGCACGCAAACAGTCTGCGGTAAAGAAAGCCAAGCTCTCAGAGCTGAGTTCTGTTTTTGAAGTGAAACTGATAGTGAACGAATCGCTTTATTCCGATTCGGAGAATTTTATTGCCGTGAAGGGCAACGTAACGGCGATCGAGCTGGAGGACGCGCAGAATTTCCTCATTGATCCGGATGGAAAAACGGTATATTTCTTTGACAACATATCCGATAAGAATTCATCCGGCAAATCCAGCGACGTTTACAAAATGAGCATCTCGGATAACAAGCCGCAAAAACCGGAACTATACGATAGCGATGTTTCGCTTGGTTCTCTGCTTCTGACGTATGACAATAAAGTTATCTATTTAAAGGACGCTAAGAATTACAAAGGCGATTTTTATATAGACAAAGAAAGAATCGACTATGACGTTGAATTCCTAAGCATTCATTATCTGAAGGATTCCGATACGTTTATTTATATGGTCGACTGGAACGACAAAAACGACAGCGGCACGCTGAAAATCTGCAAAAATGGCAAGGTTGTCAAAATCGCCGACGATGTCCACGATTTTGAATACACGCCGAGCGGCGTAATCCTTTATCTGTGCGATTACAGCAGTAAATATAAATATGGCGATTTATATATCTATAAAAACAACAAATCGGAAAAAATCGACGACGAGGTTGCTGTTATAATCCCGATCATTGACACGGAGTTTAAGTATAGAAATACAGATATGTGACGATTACATGACAGAGAAGCATTCATACGACTGCGAAAGCGATGCGAACCGAAAAGCGGAGCTTGCGCAATACGCGCTGCGCAAAGCGCTGGTAAGCTCGTATCTCGGCAAAACGGTAACCGTGAAAATCGACCGCCCGGTCGGCAGCGTTCATCCGAAGCGTCCGAATTTGATTTATCCCATTAACTACGGCTATATCCCCGGCGTGTTCGGCGGCGACGGCGAAGAGCTGGACGTGTATGTGCTCGGGGTTCACGAGCCGCTTGCAGAGTTTACGGGTAAAGTCATCGGAATCATTCACCGCGAGAACGACGTCGAAGACAAGCTGGCGGCGGCTCCCGAGGGAATGGTGTTCCATCAGTCGGAAATCGCCGAAGCCGTGCATTTTCAGGAACAGTATTACAAATCAACCGTCGAAGCGCTTTATCCGAAATCCTGCGGAGCGATCATATTCCGAAAAACTAAGGATACGGTGGAGTATTTGCTGTTGTTCCAAAAGCGGTCGCGGACCTGGAGTTTCCCCAAAGGGCATATGGAAATGGGGGAGACGGAAGCGCAGACGGCTTTTCGCGAAGTGTACGAAGAAATCGGATTGAACGAGAACTTTCTGCCCGGCTTTCGGGCGGCGGCGCGGTACAGCGTTGCCGGCAACAAGCAAAAAGAAGTGGTTCTGTTTATAACCGAGGCAAACGGCGAACCGATCATCCGCGAGAGCGAAATTTTGGCGTATCGTTGGGCGGACGCGCAAGAAGCAAAGAAACTGCTGTATCCGGAATACGCTCTAATTATTGATAAAGCGGAATCCTTTTTGAAAGGATGAAGCGTCAGGGCGTTTACCGGCGCAGCACGGCAGGCTCGTCCATTTCAAACACCGTATCGCGGAAACCAAAACCATAATCAGCTCAAAAGCGTCTGGGCGCTGGAGAAGACAAAAAAACAGCGGTTTTCCTTTTTAAAGGAGAACCGCTTTTTCTTTATTCTGCGTTGAGGGAAATCGAGATAATGTCTGCTCTTTCTTCGAGCATCTTGATTAAATCCGTAAATCCGAAATTTTTCCGCGCGCGGATTGTCAGGCGATACGTTATGGTGTCGTTATCGTTTTTGGTAATGCTGCTGTCGGTGACCTGAATGTCGTTCTTAAGCTGCGCCATGAGCCAATCCTTAAATTCTTCCGAATTTTTTGCGACGATGTGGAGCCTGCTGGTGACATAAGAATCGCTGCCGATGGTAAAGCGGTGCGTCAAAACCTGCAGGATGACGACAACGATGGTCGTAAATATGCCGATTAACAGCATGCCGGAGCCGATTGCCATGCCGATTGCGGCGGTAGCCCAAAGCCCTGCCGCCGTTGTTAACCCTTTGATGGAGCCTCCGTTTTTAAAGATAACGCCGGCGCCCAAAAAACCGAGTCCGCTGACAACCTGCGCCGCGATGCGCGCGGGGTCTGCGCCGCGGTCGCCCGCGAAGAACCCAGTAGAAACCGCCAAATCGGCGAAGCTGTACTTGCTCAGAATCATAAAGACGGCCGCCGCGCACGCGACGACGCAGTGCGTGCGGACCCCGGCTTCTTTCAGCCTTTTTGAGCGCTCGGTTCCCACCGCCGCGCCGCAGATGCAGGCAATTACGATTCGAATAAGTAGTTTTATTATCATATCGAGAGAAGTATAACCGGTTATTTCCTGTATAAAGTCGGACATAGAATCACTCCATTCAATGCATTATCCGATAATTTTAGAATGTATTAAAATATTCTTATACTACATAATTGACAAAATGTCAATACTCGGTTACAATATTTATAAAGTATTACATAAAAGCGAATGGAAACAAAATAAATTAACAAATTTATAAAAAAAGAAGGTGAAAGAATGCTGTTGATATTCATTTTATTAGCGCCGTTTTTTATCGTATTAATCGCTGCAAATATGAAATCGCCGAAGCGGAAGTAGCATCGCGCCGGCATTTAGCGTTTTTATGAAAAAACTACATTCAATCCTTACAAATTGTTCAAATTAATGCAACCTGCCGTTGATGAAAAAGCGGGCGCCGTATGGTACAGTGGGCAAAAAAACAGTGAGGTATTATTTTGAAGGCGAGAAAATTCCTACTACTCTTTTTATGTTTTGTTTTTCTATTGCTTTCGGTGCCGTTTACGGCGCTTGCGCAGGATGCGGACGACGTAAAAGTCCACTTCATCGACGGCGAGAACATAACGCGCTGGTCGGACACATCGGTCGTTTACCGGAATAAGGCTACCACCGAGCAGAACGAATGGGGCTACAATATTGTCGTGAACGCCGAGGGAAAGGTCACCAAGTTGATTGACGTCGGCGACAATATGGGCAAAAACCTGGTTATTCCCGCCGGCGGCATGGTGGTCAGCTGCAACGGAAAAGACATTGACTGGTACAAAGAGAACGTATCGGTCGGAGATTACGCTTACTACGACAAGATATCTTCCCGCGTTCTTTTCTCAAAAACCGGCAATTTTTCCCCGTATTTTACGGTAGAACACCCGATAACCGGATTTAATCAGCCGCGTTATTCAAACACCTTTATTATCTACGACAAACAGAGCGCCACCACCGAAACCAACGGCTACGGGTACGAAATCAGCGTCAACGCCGAGGGGAAGGTCATCTCGGCCGGCGGGAACAACTCCAAAATCCCCGAGGGCGGCTTTGTGGTTTCCGCGATTGAAGCGGAGGACAGGCAGTTCTTAAAAATGTACGGCTTTGTCGGCGCGAGCGTTCAAATCAGCGCGGACAAAAAGTCGATTACCATTTCGTACGGCAAAGAGAACCTGCGCGATTCCATCGCCATCAAGGTAAACAACCTCAAAGCCGAGCTGGAAGCCGCGAAAGAGAAGTTCATGCTGATTGACTACGAAGGAATCCTTGGCCAGCTGGACGCGCTTTCCAACATCGACAACACCGACAATCTGACGCTCCAGCAGCGCAACGAGCTGCTTGAAAAGATAGACAATATGTCTTATCTGCTCTGCGAAGCGCCGGCGGTCGAGGTCAGAGCCGTATGGCACGAAGTCATCGAGAAAACCGAAGCCGACGTTAAAAAAGTGGTCGCCAACTTAAAAGAAACGGGCATCAACCAGTTTATCATCGGAATCGCGGGCGGTTACGACACGATTATACCGCTTCCGCAGGACTTCCCGTTCAAGCAAAGAGCGAACTTAAGAGGCTTTGACATTCTGGAGTGCTACATCCGAGAATGCAGGGAAGCGGGCATCGAGGTGGTCGTATGCGTTTCCATTTTCGGAAACAAGGCGGCCGAAAAAACCACGAAACCGGAGTGGCTGACCAAATCGAACGGCAGGCTTCCAGCGGACGTTCCGACCGCGACGGATGAATCCGACCTCTTTTTCAGCCCCGCGAATCCGGAATTCCGGGAGTACATCAAGAAATATCTGGCCTATATTCTTGAGCATTACGACATCGACGGCCTGCAGCTTGACTACATCCGGTACGCAGGGAATGTCGGCACCTTGGATTACGGGTACGACGACCTGACCAAAAAGATATTTGCCGAAAAATACAACGTTGACCCGAGCGTGGTCGACGAAATCGGACAGCAGCTCTCAACCCACAGCATGTGGAAACAGTGGTGCGAGTTCAAAGTCGAAAACGTCACCAGCCTGGTCCGCGAGATACGCGCGATTGTCAACGAGAAAAGGCCGGACATCTTCCTTTCCGCAGCGGTCGCGAGCGACACAAGGCTGGAAAGCTACTTCCAGGACACCGCGACCTGGCTAAAAGAAGGGCTTTTGGACGCGGTTTACCCCATGACATACGGAGAGGGCATCGTTCAGGACAGAGTGAAAACCTTCACGTCCTTCGCAGGCGACAATGCGTATGTCATCATGGGCGTCGGCACTTACATGGGACTTGGGGACGCCGAAACCTTCAAGCAGACCATTACCGGACGCGACGAAGCGGACGGCGCGGCTTATTTTGAGTATTTGAGCTACCTTTCACACGGCAGCAGCAAGTTCTTAAAAGAAACCGCTTATAAAGCTGGAGCATTGTCTCCCATGCTGAACGCGGCGGAAGCGGCAAAAGCGCAAATCGACTTTATTGTCAAGCGCATAAACGAGGCCATTCTCCCGAACAGCGGAATGGACAAGGCGAAGGCGCAGACGGTTATCGAAAAGCTCTCCGCTTTAAAAGGAAATCTAACCGCAGAGAATACTGCTACTGCTGTATCGGAAATAGAAGCACTGATTGCCGGCGAGAAGTGCGAAGCCGTTTTGAAAAGCGATCTCGCGAAGCTGAAGAAGATTGTTACGCTCTCGAAAGACAAGCAGAAAGCGGCGTACACGCCGGCGGACAAATCGAAGGACACATCGGAAACAAGCGCGGTTTCGGAGATTTCGTCGGAGAGCGCCGAAAACACGAAGAACGGCGGCGACACGATCTGGCTCTGGATTGCGCTGGGCGCCGTTGTCATCGCGGCTGCCGTCGCCATTTTCCTCATAATTAGAAAGAAGAAATAACCAAAATAAAAGGTTAACCCCTTTGCGCGTCGCAGTTCTGCGCAAAGGGGTTTTTTTGCGTGAGGTTATCTTAACACGAACGCTCCGATCACTTTGCCGATTTGGATGATGTCGCAGCTGCCGGAGAACTCGAATTTCACCTTGCCGATGCCGCTGAAATACAGTTCCAGCTCGCTGTCCAAATCGAAAAGGCCCGCGGTTTCGATGGAAAACACCTGTATTTTCGAATACGGCATGGATGTAAAATCTTTCTTTTTGCCGGTCAGTCCCTGCACGTTGACGGCAATGATGCGCTTGTTCGTAAAAACCACATAATCGCGAATGCTCTTATAGCACCCGATAACCTTTTCGCCTTCCACAAACAGCGGCAGCAGGTTTTCGGCGACCGAATTGTCGCATTTCTTCAGTTTAAAAAGCGAACCGTTCTGAAAATCAATCATGCGCGCCCTCCGCAAAATAATCGTATATTGCTATTATACACTGTATTTTTATAAAATAACACCGGATACAGAAAAAGGACCCGCTTGCCGCAGGTCCTTTTATCGTATTGATATTTACTCGAGTTCAAACGCGCCGGTGTAGAGCTGATAATACCTGCCTTTTTCCGCAAGCAGTTTTTCATGGCTGCCGCGTTCGATAATTCTGCCCTTTTCCAGCACCATAATGACGTCCGCGTTCTGTACGGTGGACAAGCGGTGCGCGATGACGAACACGGTTCTGCCCTGCATCAGCGAATCCATGCCTTTCTGGACAATGGCTTCGGTGCGGGTGTCGATGGAGGAGGTCGCCTCGTCCAGTATCATAACCGGCGGGTCCGCGACCGCGGCGCGGGCGATGGAGATTAACTGCCGCTGTCCCTGCGACAAGCCGCTGCCGTCGCCCGAAAGCAAGGTGTTATATCCGTTCGGCAGCATGCGGATGAAACCGTCCGCGTTCGCGAGCTTGGCGGCCGCGATGCATTCCTCGTCGGTCGCGTCCAGCCTGCCGTAGCGGATGTTCTCCATAACCGTGCCGGTAAAGAGGTTGACGTCCTGCAAAACAATGCCCAGCGAACGGCGCAGGTCGGCTTTCCTGATTTTGTTGATGTTGATGCCGTCGTAACGGATTTTTCCGTCCGCAATATCATAGAAACGGTTGATCAGGTTGGTGATGGTGGTCTTTCCGGCTCCGGTCGCGCCGACGAACGCCACCTTCTGACCGGGTTCCGCATACAAAGTTATGTTATGCAGCACCGGTTTTTCCGGATCGTAAGCGAAATCCACATCGTAGAAGCGGATGTCGCCTTTCAGCTCGGTGTAGGTGACGGTTCCGTCGCCGTGCGGATACTTCCAGGCGAAAATGCCCGTCTTTTTATCGGTCTCACGCAGTTCGCCGTTCACGTATTCCGCGTTGACAAGCGTTACGAAGCCGTCGTCGGTTTCCGGTTCCTCGTCAAGAAGCGCAAAGATTCTTTCCGCGCCGGCCATCGCCATCGCGATAAAGTTTATCTGCTGCGACATCTGGTTGATCGGCATGATAAAGTTTCGCGACATAATCAGGAAAGAGGCGATGATGCCGACCGACAACTCATCGACGCCGATTAAATATACGTTCGTAACGCCGGCGATGGAAAGCAGGCCGCCTGTGATCGCGACCAGAATATACAGCATATATCCGAGCGCGACCATAACCGGCATGAGGATGTTCGCGTACTGGTTCGCCAGGGTCGCGTTGCGGCACAACTCTTCGTTTTTCTTATCAAAGGTTTCTTTCGCCTTTTCCTCATGGCAGAACACCTTGATAACCTTCTGCCCGTTGATCATTTCCTCGATATAGCCGTTCAAATCGCCCAAAGACTGCTGCTGCTTGATGAAGTACTTGCCGCTCTTTCTTGCGATGGAACGCGTGACTTTCGTCAACAGGAACACAAACAATACTACGAATAAAGTCATCCATACGCTCAGAGAAAGCATCGCAATGAATATCGCCGCGATCGTAAACACCGAAGAAAACATCTGCGGTATGCTCTGCGAAATCATTTGCCGAAGCGAGTCGGTATCGTTCGTGTAATGGCTCATGATGTCGCCGAAACTGTGCGTGTCAAAATACTTAATCGGAAGCGACTGCATGTGTGCGAACATGTCGTCTCTGATTCTCTTGAGCACGCCGTGCGAAACGGTAGCCATCATTCTGTTGAAGAACAGCGTCGAGAGCACGCCGACCAAATAAAACGCGCCGAGCAGCAGAATCGCGTACAGCAGTTCGGAAAAGTCCGGGTTGTCGACAAAAAGCAGAGGCGTGATATAGTCGTCGATCAGATGCTTGATAAACAAAGAGGAGATCGCGCCGGCCGCCGCGCTGATCAGAATGAAGATCAGAACGAAAACCAGGTGGACTTTATACGGCTTTAAGTAGCCGAGCAGCCGCTTTATGGTTTTAAAATTGAATTTTGGTTTGTAGCCGTCGCCGTGCGGATGTCCATGCGGTCCGCGGGGCGCCGCCTTGGTGGATTGCTCTTTACTCATGCACAACACCTGCTCTCGTCTGGGATTCGTATACTTCTCTGTAAATATCGCTGGTCTGCAGCAGTTCGTCGTGCGTTCCGCAGGCGGCGATTTTGCCGTCGTCCAGCACGATGATCTTGTCCGCGTCTTTTACCGAAGCGATGCGCTGCGCGATAATGATTTTCGTAATATGCGGCAGTTTTTCCCGAAACGCTTTCCGAATCGAAGCGTCGGTCGCGGTATCGACCGCGCTGGTCGAGTCGTCCAGAATGAGTATTTTCGGGTCTTTCAGAAGCGCTCTGGCAATGCAAAGCCTTTGCTTCTGACCGCCGGACAGGTTCGCGCCGCCATGTTCGACGAAGGTGTCGTATTGATCCGGCATTTTGCTGATAAACTCGTCGGCCTGCGCGAGCCTGCAGGCGTTGATCATTTCCTCGTCGGTGGCGTCCTCTTTGCCCCAGCGCAGGTTTTCCTTGATGGTGCCGGAGAACAAAACATTTTTCTGCAGAACCATCGCCACTTTGCTGCGCAGGGTTTTCAGGTCGTATTCCCGTACGTCGACGCCGCCGACCAGAACGCAGCCTTCCAGCACGTCATAAAGTCTCGGAATCAGCTGCACCAGCGTCGATTTCGACGATCCGGTTCCGCCGATAATGCCCACCATCTCGCCGGATTTAATCTCAAGGTTGATATTGTCAAGACACAGCTTGTCGGCGGTTTTCGAATAAGCGAATTTGACGTTTCGGAAGCTGACGGAGCCGTCCTTGACTTCGTACACGGGGTTTTCCTTGTTTACGATGTCGCTTTTTTCATTGAGAATTTCATAGATTCTTTCCGCGCTCGGTCTGGAGATGAGAATCATGACAAACACCATCGAGAGCATCATCAGGCTGATTAACACCTGCGAAGCATAGGTGAACAGACTGGTCAGCTCGCCGGTGGAGAGACCCGCAAGACTGTCGTTGCCCGAAGCGACGATCGCTTTCGCGCCCAGCCAGGAAATTAAAATCATGCAGGCGTACATGCAGAACTGCATGAGCGGCGCGTTGAACGCGATGATTTTTTCCGCGGTCGAGAAGTATTTGTAGATTTCGTCGGATATTTTGTCGAACTTTTTGATTTCGTAGTCTTCGCGGTTGAAGGATTTTACCACCCGGATGCCGTGCAGGTTCTCCTGCACGACGCCATTCAGTTTGTCGTAGGTTTTGAAAACCTTTTCAAAAAGCGGATGCGCGAACCGGATGATCAGGTAAAAGCCGATACCCAGCACGGGGACGCAGGCAAGATAAATCAGCGCCAGATTCGCGTCAATCCTGAATGCCATGAACAACGCGAACATAAGCATTCCCGGGCTTCTGAAAGCGACGCGCGTCAGCATCATAAACGCGTTCTGAACGTTCGCGACATCGGTGGTCAGACGGGTCACGATGCTCGATGTTGTGAATTTATCAATATTCGAGAACGAATAATCCTGTATGCAGTAATACATATCCTTGCGCAGATTTTTTGCAAAACCCGCGCTCGCGACCGCCGAAAATTTTCCGGCAAGCGCGCCGAACAGTATGGTCAGCAATGCCAATGCGACCAGCAGCGAACCGAATTTCAGGATATAATCCATATCGTTTGCATAAATGCCGTTGTCAATCAGCTTCGACATCAGATATGGAATCAAAACGTCCAGCACCAGCTCAAGGATAACGAAAATCGGCGTCAGTATCGCCGCCGTTTTGTATTCGCGTATAGAAGCCGCCAGTTTTTTTATCATAATGGGGAAGTTCCTCCGAATCGTTTATGATTTTAATCTTCCAAATTTTTATTGATTCTATAAAGCATGTCAAAAAGCGTCCGCTTTTCCTCTTCGGTAAATCCGCGGGTGATTTTTTCTTCTAAAAGCTCGTGGCTCTGCGACATGCGGTTATAAATTTCAATCGATTTTTCGGTAAGCACCAGCTTTTTCAGCCGCGCGTCGTTATCCACCGATTCTCTGCGGATAAGCCCTTTTTCTTCCATGAGTTTGAGTACCTTTGAAACGGTGGACCGGGTGAGCGAAAACGCCTCTTCGATATTTTTCTGAAAAATATCCTCCCCGGGGCGTTTGGCGATATAGCAGATGATATATCCGTTTGAACCCGTGATGTTGCGCAGTCTTTTGATATCCTCGGAATTGTCGATGGTGCGCCGCAGTTGATTCGCGGTTTTGATAATCTCGCGGCCTATGTATTTGCGTTCCAAAGTTTTACTCCTTTTTTGCCCGAATTGTTGCATGTCAAACATTATACACCTTCCAAGCGATATGTCAACGCCGGATATGTAAACTGAATATGAACAGACTAAAAAAACAGAAAAATACACCTCGAAACGAGGTGTATTTTGAAAGGATGGTTTAGGTTTAATTCTTCAACAGTTATCAAAGAAAGAATAAGAAGACGCGACTCTTCTCTCAATTGGAATGCGAAGAATTATGTTGGTTTTATTATATCATTTACAAAACCGTAATTCAATGTTATACTTTTATCTGTGATTCAATGAAATTTATCTGTTATTCAACTGGGGGACGTCTTAATTGGAACTGGAATTGTTTACGAGAGCGAACATCAATAAGAACCGAATCGTGTACGCGAAGTGCGTCGAGAAAGACAGCCTTCAGAACATAGACATCAAGGGCAAGAGCTTTCTTTTGCTGATTGTTTACGACGGAACGGCGGTTTTCTTAGTAGGAGAAAGAAAAATCACGGCGGTCGCCCCCTGTTTTGTATGCTTTAGCGAAACTGAAAACCCGGTGCTTGTGGAGAGCAGAAACTTTAAAAGCTATTCGATCTATTTTCATCCGCAGTTTCTAAACATAAATATGACCTTCGCGTTTATCCGTTCGGAATTCTACGGCGAGGTGGCGCAGGTGCACGATTTGTTCCTGCTCAAGCCGTTTGTTTACAATATCTTTGTCATACCGATTCAGTATGAGTATCTTGAGCAGGTCGTCGCCTCTTTCTTCCAGATGAAAGCGGCGCTCGAGCTGCAGACGGACTGGTATTGGTCGTGCAGGGCGCGCTCCTACTTTATGGAAATCATTATCTGCCTGGAGCGGCTGTGCAGCTTCTCTCCGAGCGGGGATGCGATCCTCAACGACGGCGTAAACGGCAAAATCAAAAACGATCTGCTTCGGAACGCGATTTTGTTCATCGAAAGCCATTACGGGTCGCATATTTCGTTCAGCGATATCTGTCGCGCCGCGCAAACCAACCACACGACTTTGGTCAAAATATTCCGGGACGAACTGTTTGTCACGCCGATGGAATATTTGTGGCAGTACCGGGTTTCGGTCGCGAAAAAGCACCTTGCGTTTACCGAGATACCTTTAAAAGACATCACCGCGCGGTGCGGGTTTAAAACGGTGCAGCATTTCAGCAGAATTTTTAAGGAACATACTGGCAAAACCCCGCTTCAGTTCAGAAAGCAGGCCGTGGAGGATAGAATCGCGAACCTGCAGGGCGACAAGCGGATGCAGACGGAATCAAAATAAATACCCGCTGCTTTATGCAGTGGGTATTTTTTATCAATACAGCCCTTTTATATATCTAAAGATCAGGCGCTTCAGGAAGCCGAGGTTTTTGTCCAGCTCTTCTGCTTTTTCCTTCGCGAAATCCACCACCGTTTTTCTTTCCGCTTCGGTCAGGGTGTGCCTGCTGAACACTGCCTTCTGCGCGATGGAATAAATCGATTTGTCCGGATTGACGCCGAACGCTTTCAGCTTTTCGATATAGTTCCAGGCGCAGACCACCGCTTTGTTCGTGTTCTTCTGCGCAAAGAGCTTACGGCGCTGCTCTGCCAGATACTTGCGCCTGAAGAGGACTGCCAGCAGCGCCAGCAGGACGATCACGACGATATAAACCCATCCGGGCAGTTCGAAGCTGTCTTCCACAGGCACGGCCGGCTGCGACGTTTCTTCCGAAAAAGCCGCGCTGCTTTCCGGGTCTGGGGCGCTGCCGGTTACCGAGGATTCGCTGCTCGAATCCGAGCTGGAGCTGATCGGCGGAACGCTCGTTTGCCGCGAAGCGCCGTCGCCGGAAGTATCCGAATGGTTCTGATAGGCGGTCGGCGTGACGTCTACAGGGATCCAGCCGAGGCTGTCGATATAGATTTCGGTCCACGCATGAGCGTTTCTATCGGTGACATGAACCCATTCCCCGACCTGGTCGCTCGCGACGTTGACCGAAAAACCGGTTACATAGCGCGCCGGAATGCCGAGCATTCGGAATATGAGCGTCGCTTCGGTCGCAAAGTGCATACAGTATCCCTGCCGGCTTTTTGTGAGGAAATACCGCAGGTAATCCTCGCCCGCCGGCGTCTGCGGCGTGTTGATGTTGTATTCGGCGGAGTTCTTCACAAACCGGCTGACCGCGTGGACGAGTTCTTTAAGGTCGGTAATCTGCTCGAAGTGTTCGTCATACGTATATTCTTTCAGAAAGGCGAGCGTATCGCCGTCGATCCGGGTATAGGTCTGATATACGGCCGCTCTGTATTTTGCCTCGCTTCCCTGAATTAAGCGGGAATAATCCGGCGGGAGTATGGAAAGGACGCGGGAGATTTCGGATTCGTTTCCGATTATATCCATGATATCGCCGAAGGCGTACGCATCGAGCGTGTAAGTCGCTTTTTCGTTTTTATTACCCGTCGGCACGATATTGTTTTTATAAAGAACATAGGCTTCGCTGTCGAATGACAGATCCCTGAAATTGCTGAACACCGGGTAATAGGGGGTATATACAATCTCTCCGCCCTCCGCCGTTTCGGCGACTTGCACGGAGTACCGCTCCGTGTCGCCTTTTAACATCGCGTAAAAGGCGGGCAGGGACAGCGGCGTTACATATATTTCGTCGCCGCCCGTTATGCTGCGGTCGATGACCTGGTACAAGTACAACTTCTGCCGCGTGGCTTCGTCGAACTGTTCCCAGGACGTGCCGGTGTAATTCCCAAGCGAGAAGCCTCTGAGCAAAATCGTTCCTTTTCTGCCGGATTTGACCTGTAAAATGGTTTCTCCGGTTTTGCTCGGCACGGCGCTGTTTAAATTGATTTTTTGATAGGATTTGTTGATATTGCCGTTTCCTTCCGACGTGTCGCCGCTGATCGTAGAAACTTCGTCGCCGGAGACACTCGGATCGGGCGTTTTGGAAGTGCCGCCGCGTTTTATGGTGATCGGCAGCCGCTCGGCAAAAAAGCGATACATCGTGTCCGCAATCGAGGTGCGGTTGTAAGTGCTTTCCGGAAAAATGGCGTTGACCGTAATCACGAACACGAGCGTCAGGGGCAGGAACAGAGATAGCATATAGGAAGCCCGCTTGCTGCTGCTTTTCCGGATATAGGTGGTCAGAACCGCGGAGAGCAAAAAGACCAGAAACGCGCATACCGGCAGCATATCCGGAACGTTTTTAATAAATAAAATGCTGAGCGAAAAACAGCAGACGGAAATGATCGACGCGAGCCATACCGAGCGCGCCTTTATAATCGCGAGCGTCAGCAGCAATATCAGCACGACCGAAAAGAGCGCGAAAAAGGCGGTGTTCGCTTCGATCTGGCCAACCACGCTGATGTTTACGTCTTTCGTTACGGGAACGGAAGGGGTAAACAGATGCAGTTTGGAAGTGATGATATGTAAGAACTTTAAAAAACCGTTCGCGATATCCTCTATGTTTTTTAAAAACAAAAGCGCGCAAACCGCCGATACGGCAGTATAAGCGGTTTTTTTATACTTCTCGATCGAAAAGAGCAGCGAAAAACACAAAGACGAAAATATCAGCATCCATTGCAAAGCAGACGCGTTCAGCTTTATGTCGTAAGCGGTGACAATGCTGAAAATGATACCGTACGCGCCGAGAAAAACGGCGGCCGCGTCAAGAAGGGAGGCTGTCAATATTTTGGTTGTTTTGCTCATGCCTGTCGCCGTCCTTCTGTGTTTTCTTCCTGCGGTTCCAAAGTCTTGGCTGCGTCTGCGTTTCGTCTGCCCGCCGGGCGGATGATATAGTACCAGTCCGCTTTGCGGCAGGCGCTTGCGTCAATCGATTTGCCCTCTTTTGGAATCGGTTCGGCGAACGCCGCGACGACGAATTTTAAAAAGTCGTCCCGTTCGGCGATTTCTACCATTTTGAGCTGGCCGTCCGGACCGTACCAGCAGATGTTGAACTCAATCATTCTTTTGATAAGGATATAAGCGATATAAAAAAGCTGCCCGAACGTGCTGTCCATGTCTTCGGGTGCGCCGAACAGGTCGATGCAGATGAACAGCCTGCCTTTTTCGGAAATCAGCGGCTCTCGGACGATCAGTTCGTCCAGTTTGGAGGAGAGCTTCCAGTGGATGGAGTTCAGCGGATCGCCGATCCGGTATTCCCGCAAATCATAATCTTCTGCGAAACCGCCGCCCGGTTTTGGCCGTAATCCTTTTCCGCCCACTTTGTCCATCGGCAGCACGGGCATCGGGTCGGGCGGAGTCAGTTCCGGCAGGATAAAGGTCGCGCGCGCCTCCGGCGGTTTGACCGGAATGCAGAAAAGCCCGGTGTAGTCGTACACTCTGATTTTCTGCACCGCAAAGTAGATGCATCCGATATGGCTGGTGTCCAAATGGACGGTAACGTCCGACGCCATGCAGTCGCATAAAATCAGGCTCGACTTTTCCTTATCCGTGCTAAACGTCTTGTTGTATTCAAAGTATTTTATTGTAATCATCGGCACGGGCAGACGGCTGTTGGTATCGATGCGTAGCACGGCGTTGACCGGCTCTCCCTTTTTAACGGTCGTCGGCATAAACTGCATGCTGACGCTGACTTTCAGCATGCTGTACAGGCTGATAAAAAAGGAGAAAAAAGGGAAAAAGATGGTCAAAAGCAGCAAATAAAAGGACAAATACCCGTCATAAATGCCGTAGAACGCGGTTGCCCCCGCCAGAATTATGAGATATATATTCCACCGTTTTAACATAATGAATCCTATTTTTTATAAATAATTACCGGATCGCGGGCGGCGTGACCGCGTTGAGCACGCCCTCAAGCACTTTGACGACGCCTCTGCCGGCCTCCTCGCCCTCGGGCTTTAAATGAATCCTGTGCGACATACAGTCGTAGAAGAAGGTCTGCACGTCCTCGGGCACGACGTAATCCCTGCCCTGAATCCACGCGCCCGCTTTCGCCATCGAAAGCAAAGCGAGCGAAGCGCGCGGGCTTCCGCCGCAGGCGATAAATTCGTTCTTTCTGGTCGCGCCGACCAGTTTTACAATATAGTCCAGAATCTGCGGCGCGGCATAGACCTTGTCCGCTTCCTGCTTCATTTGCTCCAGCTCTTCTTTGGTGACGACCTGCTTGACGTCTTTGATAGAGCTGCCCGCCTGCTTTCTGTTTAAAATCTCGATTTCGCTCTGCGCGGACGGATAGCCGATGGACAGCTTGATCATAAAGCGGTCTATCTGCGAATCGGGAAGCAGCTGCGTGCCCGCCGCGCCCGCGGGGTTTTGGGTCGCTATGACCATAAAAGGTTTGGGCAGCGGATGGGACACGCCGTCCACGGTGACCTGGTTTTCCTCCATTGCCTCCAGCAGGGCCGCCTGCGTGCGGCTGGTCGCGCGGTTAAGCTCGTCTGCGAGGAACAGATTGCAGATAATCGCGCCTTTTTTATACTCCATTTGGTTTGTATTTTTATTGAATACCGTAAAACCTACAATATCGGAAGGGAGAACGTCGGGCGTAAACTGCATTCGGTTGTAATCCAGCGCGAGCGCTTTTGAGAAAGCCAGCGCCATAGTCGTTTTCCCGACTCCCGGAATATCTTCAAGTAAAATGTGACCGCCGGCCAGGATTGCGGTAAGAACGCGGGCTAAAATTTGGTCTTTTCCAACAAAAACCTTCTTTACTTCGCTGATAATTTCCTTCGATTTGTTCATAAAGAGCTCCTTGATGCTGTAATTAATCATATATTTCAACACTTTTAGAGTATATCAAATTAAAAGATAATTTTCAATAGAAAAAGTATAAAGGCATTTTTAAAAAATAAACGATAATACGGCTGCGTTCAAATAAATTCAAAAAACTATCTGTTTTTTTTAAAAAAAGTATTGACATATTTTACCTAACATGATAATATAATTAGCGAGCGAAAAAGCTCCCACGTAAAGGCAAAACTGTCGAAAGACAGTGACGCGAAGCTACAGGACCTAAAGAGTCGAACTCTAAAAAAGAGTTTGCTCTATGGTTGCCAGTTGCCGTAAATAGTTTGAAAATGTCGATGGGGCATTTTTGACTTTTTTTGGCGACTGATTTATAAATCAGCCGTTTTTTTATTATTCGCTGACATACCAAAACTAAAAAAAGGAGAGTAAGAGATTATGAAGTTTAAAAAGCTACTTGCGGTTATACTGGTTGTTGTTACAGTATTTTCCGTATCCTCTTTCGCAGTTTCCGCGCAGACTACGGTCAATAGCGGCGTTGCGGTAACAGCCACAAGCAACTATCTCGACGAAATCACTTATAGAATTCGTCTTGCAATTGTAGAGCAGCTGGTCGAAGCGACCAACAGACAGATTGAGGCGCTTGTAAATCAGGCCATCAATCATCCGAATCCTGACATCAACAAGCTCGTGGCAACCACAAATGCTCTTGCTCAGGCAACGATTCAGGTTGCTTCCTTACTTGGAATCACGGTTGTTTGCGAGTATGTGCCCTATGTCATTCATGGTCAGACGGTTTATATCGATCCATTAATCGTCATTAAGAGATAAATGGATAATGGATTCTATTTCATTGCCGGATGACATAAAGGAAGTAATTCATTCGGTAATCGACTCCGCTGTAAGGGCTGTTAATGTGTCAAAAGTCTATTTGTTCGGTTCGTATTACAACGGAACATACACGGAGGACAGCGATATTGATTTAGCGTTTTTCATACATAATGACGAATGTCTTATAGACGCTCACAGAAAAATCATTCGAATAACCAGTAAATATCCCATTGACATACAGCCACAAATATTCTACGAAAACGAATTGGAAGAAAAAATCGGTATCGTCGGCGAAATAATAGAAAACGGCGGAGAGATTTACAGGAAACACGGAGTAAATTAATATGGATGGGATATTTATCAAGCGGGAAAAGGTCGACTTTTATACCTCGGGCAGCAAAAGCGACCTTTTCCTGCTCTTGGAGCGTAAAGACTTGGAGGTTATGCTCCAAATCATCTATAAGGACTCTCTGATCTGGATAACTCCCGCTGCGGATAAGTCCGTGGTCGAGTTCTTTTACATTGTAAAAGGCAGTCTAACACTGGAGTTTGAGGATAAATCAGTAACTCTCGGCGAAAATGATTGCTTCTATACCAACGATTTAAAGGGCAAAGTCCTTTTAAAGAGCAACACTGACTTAAAGGTTCTGTACGTTACGAACGGGCCGGTTTATCAGTTTCTCGAGAATTTTTACGAGGAGTTGAACATGCTTCTCGATAAAATTACGGAAAAGGACGAGTACACGAAGCATCATTGCAAGAGGGTGGCTGATTATTGTCTTTTTATATCGAAAAAACTCAAATGCGCAGAGGAAATCTCGGACGATATCGTAGTGGCGAGTTTGTTCCATGATGTAGGAAAATGCTTTATACCGGATGAAATACTTAAAAAAGACACTATCCTGACCAGAGAAGAATTCAAGGAAATTTACAAGCATCCCACATATACCAAAAAGATACTGTCGGGCAAGTTTTCGGACGCTGTCACGCAAATCGCTTATGAGCATCACGAGAGACTGGACGGGTCCGGTTACCCCTGCGGCCTGAAAGGGAACCAGATCTCGCTTGGTTCGAGAATCATTGCGGTCGCGGACAGCTTTGACGCGATGACCACCGCGCGCCCGTATAATGAGAAGAAAACCTTTAAGGAAGCGGCGGAGGAGCTTGTAAATCAGCCGAATAAGTATGATATACGAGTTACCAGCGCTCTTAAAGAAATGGTAGACAGTGGAGAACTTGAACGTTTGATTAAAGAGGTTAATTCATGACAGGGTTTGAGAAGTACGAGTATTGGCTCACCTTATCAAGATACGATATTGAAACCGCAAAGGTATTGCTGGACGCAGAAAGGTATTCCTATGTTCCCGTAGTTTGCCAGCAGGCCGTGGAACGGCTGCTGAAAGGGATGTTTGTTTGCCATACCGGCAAGGAAGCGTCCAAATCGCACAATATTCCTTTTTTGGCGAACAAGCTGGCGGAGAACCCCACGTTCGCGCAGACCCCTGCGGGTATTCGCTTTAAGAAGGAAAAAGACGATTACGAGGAATTCATGGTAGACCTGATGTTCTATTACATGAGCGACTATCCTTTTTCCTACAAGAAATTTCACGAGCGGTTTATTGAAAAGAGCGTAGCTGAAAACCTGTACAACAACACCGTGAAGCTGTTGACGTGGCTGGAAAGTTTTCAGCCGACGCCCGTAAAAAAAGTAACCCGTATCATTATTTAGCGCGCTTTGTCGTTGTTGTTGATATGGAGAATAAGACTTCCCGATAATGGCAAACTCATTGAAAAATGAGGACGCACAGCTATTGGGCTTAAAGGCGTAAAAACGCCCATGGCTGCCTGGCTACCGAAAGAAGCAGGAATAGATGGCTATTTCAACAATTGCGCGGACAGAATATGGTTTGCTTTTATTGTTGAATGCGTTAAAATTTCGGTCTTGTTTCATTATCGGCGAAACAGGACTTTTTTCATTATATTTGACAGCGGCATACGGCTTGGCTTCTTGATATTTGTGCGCGAAAAAAGGTTGGTATTCTGCAAATATTAAGCGGCAGTGACTTCTCAGGCTTTGACACCGAGCGTGCTGTCTCGTTCTTCAGGAAAGGTCGGTAAGAGCAAATTCTTATCGACTTTTTCCTTTTTATGTACTATAATAAAGCAAACGCGTCTGCAAAGGAACATCTGAAATGAACGATAAGGGATCAAATCAACCGATATGCTACATCGTCGGCTCGGCCGCAATCGAAAACGCAGCTTTCGCGCCGAAAGCCGGAGATTTCATGATCGCCGCGGACGGCGGATACGCCAATCTACAAAAAGCGGGCCTACAGCCCGACCTTCTCGTCGGGGATTTTGATTCGCTGTCCGACATACCGGCGGGTGTCCGAATTATCCGACTTCCCATTGAGAAGAACGACACGGATACGCTGTATGCCGTCCGGCTCGGACTGGAGAAGGGGTATAAAAAGTTTTATATATACGGCGGCATCGGCGGAAGGCTTGACCATACGATCGCGAACATTCAGACGCTCGCCTTTATTGCCGAGCAGGGCGGAACCGGCTATCTGGTCGGCGGCGGCATGACGATTACGGTTATAAAAGATGGCAGGCTCGCGTTCGACGCGCGGCAAAAAGGGGTTATCTCCATCTTCTGTCTGGGCGATAAAGCGGAGGGCGTGACCCTGACCGGGCTGAAATATCCGCTGACGGACTACACCATGACAAAGTCGAACCCCATCGGCGTCAGCAACGAATTTATCGGAACCGAAAGCGCAGTCGAGGTCAGAAACGGCATGCTCGCGATTCTGTGGAACGGCGAACCGTAAAGCGTCGCCCGTTCAAAGTGTTTCCGAATTATATAAAAAATAATAAAAAATCGTTACAAAATGTGCGCGTAAGCGCGTAATTTTACAAGGGGAAAAGCATACAATATTATGAGGTGATATTGCATGCTTTCCTTTCTTGTCACATTTCTCTCGCGTTTTATATACATGTTTCTCAAAACATCAAACGCTTACGCGTTTCCGCCGCCGTTACCGAAGGAAGAGGAACAGCGGCTTTTTCGTCTGTGCAGGCAGGGAGACATGGAGGCGCGCAGCAAGCTGATCGAGCACAATCTAAGGCTGGTGGCGCATATCGTAAAAAAATACTACACGACGCATAAGGAGCAGGACGACCTGATTTCAATCGGCACAATCGGACTTATCAAGGCGATCGATTCTTTTGACGTATCCAACGGCGCGCGGTTCGCGACCTACGCCGGAAAATGTCTGCAGAACGAGATACTGATGTATTTCCGTTCCCAGAAAAAGCATGCAAACGAAACTTCCATCAACGAAGCGGTGGACATCGACAAAGACGGCAACCCGCTTACATATATGGACATCATCGCTTGCGACGACGATATTGTCGAGATGATCGACGTCAAAATCAAGAGTACGCTGATTTATAAAGCGATTCAGAACTCGTTAAACGAGCGGGAAAAGTCAATTATCCTTTTGCGGTACGGGCTGTGCAGCAGCGGAAGAACGTTCGCGCAGCGGGAGGTCGCGGCGCTGCTCGGGATTTCGCGCTCGTATGTGTCAAGGCTCGAAAAAGGCGCGCTGGAGAAGATAAAAAAGTACATGAAGGAGAACGGCGGATAAGATAAATCGAGCCTAAAAACGGATGAAAATGTTAAAAAGTTATTGATTATTCAGCCTTTTTGTATTATAATGCAAAGCAGAATAATAAAGATAACAGGAAGGATTAGCTATGGAAAAAAGATTTAAAATAGGCGTAATGACGGATTCGTTCCGGCTTCCCTTTGAGCAGGCGCTCGACAAAGCGGTTGAAGTAGGGGCGCAGGGCATTCAGCTGTATGTCGTAAACGGCGAGAACGTTTACACCTCCTTCGACGACGAGAAAGTAAAAAAATTCAACAAGCTGTTAAAGGACAGAAACCTGGTTGTTTCCGCCGTATGCGGCGATTTTGGCGGACACGGCTTCCAGCGGGAGGATGAGAACGAGTGGAAGGTTCCGGCAAGCAAGGCTGTCGCCGAACTGGCGGTCAAACTGGGTTCCAGCGTCGTCACCACGCATATCGGCGTCGTTCCGCACGATAAGAACAGCGAGACCTACCAGATTATGAAGAAAGCCTGCAAGGAGATCGGCGACTTTGCGGCGTCCATCGGCGTGACCTTCGCGATTGAGACCGGACCGGAGAAGGCGACCACGCTGCGCGACTTTATACTTGACGTCGGCAGCAAGGGAATCGGCGTCAACCTTGACCCGGCGAACCTGGTTATGGTAACCGGCGACGACCCGGTTCAGGCTGTATATACGCTTAAAGATTTCATCGTTCACACGCACGCAAAAGACGGCATTATGAAGAAGCAGACAGACCCCGCCGTCATTTACAACTTCTTCGCCGAGGGCGGCATTGAGGACATGAGAATGTCCGACTACTTCCTCGAGGTTCCGCTCGGCGAGGGCAGCGTTCCGTTCGACGCGTATCTCAAGGCGCTGGAGGATATCGGATATAAGGGCTTCCTTACCGTCGAGAGAGAATGCGGCGAAAATCCGTACGCAGATATCAAGAAAGCCGTTGACTTCCTGAAATCAAAGATATAAAGATACAAGCGACCTAAAATCTGTTTTTCAGATATGGGAAAGGATATGAAAAAATGAAAAAAATCGGATTTATTGATTATTATCTGGACGAATGGCACGCCAACAACTATCCCAAGTTTATCAAAGATGCGGCGGGCGATGAGTTCGAGGTTGCGTACGCGTACGCGATGATCGACAGCCCCAAGGGCGGTCTGACCACCGACCAGTGGTGCGAGAAGTACGGAATTCAAAGGCTGAACACCATCGACGAGGTTGTCGAAAAGAGCGACTGCATAATCGTTCTCTCTCCGGATAACCCCGAAATGCACTGGGAGCTTTGCCAGAAGCCGCTTAGAAGCGGAAAGCGCGTTTATGTTGACAAAACCTTCGCGCTCTCGAAGGAAGTCGCTGCGAACCTGGTCAAAATCGCGGAGGAAAGCGGCACGCCCTTCTTCTCCACTTCGGCGCTGCGTTTCGCGGATGAGCTCAAGGACGTGAAGAGAGAGAACATCGCGTTCATCAACTCGAGAGGACCGGACAACTTCGAGATATACGGCATCCACCAGCTCGAGCCGATTGTTATTCTGATGGGCAGCGCGGTCAAACGCATCATGGCGATCGGCAGCGGCAAATACGCTTCGATGGTCATTGAGTTTGATGGCGGACGCAGAGCGGTTATGAGCCACTTCGGCTGGACCGGAATCGACTTTAACATGATCGTCTGCTACGAGGACGGCAGCGTCAAGAGCATTCCGCAGATGTCCAACTACTTCCCGAACTTCATCAAGGAGCTCTGCGACTTCTTCAGAACCGGCGAGATAAAAGCGAAGCACGACGAGACCGTCGCCATCATGGGCATTATCGAAGCCGGCCACAAAGCGCTCAAGACCCCGGGCGTTTGGGTAGAAGTATAAAGACGTAGGTTAAAATAAAAATACAGGAGGCGGAATATGAGAACCCTCAAACGAATCGCGGCGTTTATATGCTCCACGGTCATGGTTTTGGGCGCGTTGTCTGTTCTGCCTTCTTCCGCAATAGAGGAATCCTTCCGCCCGACCGTGGTAAAGGAGAAATATTTATACGGCATACCGGAGCGGACAACCCCCGAAAAACTCAAGAGCGTGTTGCCCGGCGCGGTTTTACCCGAGCTGGAGCAAAATCAGGACATCAGGTACATCAGAACAGGCGATACGATGGTTATCGGGGACAAATCTTATACGGTTGTCATATTAGGCGACGTGGACAGCGACGGATACATTACCTCCCTCGATTACCAAAAAGTGAAAATGCACTATTTGGGAACCTATACCATCACCGGCGAAGCCAATCTCCTTGCCGCGTGCGACGACGATTTGGACGGGAAAATCAAGGCGGTCACATACCTGATGATCAAGCGGCATGTGCTGGGCAACTACAATATGAACATGGATTATACCGGCGACGAGAGCGGCTGGACCAGCGGATGGCACTAACCGAATAAAAAGCGGCGGTTTTCCCGCCGCTTTTATTTTTTTTTGGAAAACGCCAACCTTTTTTCAGAAAACAGAACTATATAACCCAAATAATAAGTATGGTCTGCCAAAAAAGTACAGTTTTTACTGGATTTTTTATGACATGGTTGTTTTGTTTATATAAAATTAACAATATTTCTTGTAAAAAACATCAAACTTTTCTCTTTTAAATGTGACTATATATATGAAAACAGGAACGCTAAAAAAATATAGAACAAAAAACCATAAAGAATTAGGTTTGTTCTGTAAAAATATCGAAACCATCCGATTTCCTGCTGATCAGTGAGCAAACCGTTGTGAGCACATGATGAATGATTATATTTTTTCCGGCTTCCTGAATAAGAGTCTCCTTATAAGAAACAGAAAGACTTGCACCGTGCAAGTCTTTCTGTTTTTATGGAGTTCATTATAATTGCATTATTGCGCGGAATCGAGCTTGAAGGTAAGCTCGTGATAATCTCCCTTGTCGCCGCTGCGGTTGACCCTGAACACTTTGATGGTGACGGTCTCGCCCGCTCTTCTGCCTTTCAGCGCGGCGGTTAGGTCTTCTTTCGACTTGATGGCCTTGCCGTCGAACTCGGTGATGATATCATACAGCTCGAGACCGGCTTTGTAAATCGAGGAGTTTCTTGTAACCGCCGTAACGATTGCGCCGTCGGGCAGGTCGATGCTGATGTTCGGCTGATAAATGCTGATAAAATCGTCAACATTCATAACCGTAATGTTCAGTCTCGGGGTCGCAATAACGAAATCGTTGTCCGGGCGGTCCTCAACCTTGCCGTACGCAATCAGCGTGTTGGCGATGGTGACCGCGTTGTTGATCGGGATCGAGAAGCCCAAGCCTTCGTACACGTCCATCAGTTTTAATGTGTTGATGCCGATAACCTGACCTTCCATATTAATCAGCGGTCCGCCGCTGTTGCCGGGGTTAATCGAAGTATCCGTCTGGAGAAGCGTCATAGTTTTCACGACGACGCCGGCGTCGTTGGTAACCTCAACGTTTCTGGCGATGCCGCTGATAATGCCGAGGCTCATGGTTCCGGCAAGGGACAAGTCGTACGGCGTGCCGATGGCGACGACCTCCTGCCCGACCTTGACGGTGTCCGAATTTCCGAGCTCTATGGGTTTAAATGTGCCTTCAATTTTTAGAACCGCAAGGTCGCTGATGGAATCGCTGCCGATGATTTTCGCTTCATACTCGTCGCCGTTGTAGAACTGCACTTTTACGGACTTCGCATTGTCAATGACGTGATGGTTGGTGATGATGTACCCGTCTTCTTTTACAACGAAGCCGCTTCCGAGCGCTCTGTCGGTGATGATGCTTACGCAGCTGTCCTTGACTTTTTCATACAGTTCGGTAAGCACGGTATCGTATTCGATGACCCGGTCGCTGATTTTAATAATCTGCGGCACGCTGGACGTGTTTTTGGATTCGTCGCCGTTGTTTCGGTCCGCCGACGAAGCGTCCGAAGCCGCGTCGGAAGTCGTTCCTGCCGGCACATATCCCATATATACCGCCCAGCCGATCATAGACAAAACGAGGAGAAGGCATACGGTTACGGTTGCCGCGAATGCTTTCAGCCCTTTGTTGCCGCGCGGTTTTTTCGAGCCGGTTCCGCTGTACATAGAACCGTCCCACGTATAGCTGAACGGCGGCTGGTTCTGGAACTGCGTATTGTCATCGGAATGACTGCCTGAACCGTTTGCGTTGTTTGACGGTTCAAAACCATTGTATCCGAATTGATTGTCTGTCATTGAAAGCACATCCTTTCTTTGGTACTGGGCTAATTGTAAGCCGGAAAGCTTAAAAAACGCTGAAAAGAATAAATCTCTTTATTTTTTATCGGTATTTTTTTCCACAAGCGGAAGCGTGAACGTAAACTCGGTGTATTTTCCGGGCTCAGAGAACGCTTTGATGTCCTCGCCGTGATTGCGGAGCGTGGTTTTGACTATATACAGACCAAGACCCGTGCCGGTCTTATCCAGGCCTCTTGAACGGTCGCTCTTGTAAAAACGCTCGAACAGGAAGGGAATCTCCTCGGCGGGGATGCCCGGTCCGGTGTTCCGGATGGAAAAGACCGCTTTTTTGTTTCGTTTGTCGATGATATGCGGTTTGAGCGTGATGGTGATCGTGCCGCCCTCGGGCGTGAACTTAATCGCGTTGTCCATCAGGTTGTAGATCACCTGATGAATCGCGTCGGTGTCGGCGTTTACATAAAGATCGTCGTCGTTGTTGAACTCAATTTCCAGCTTCTTGTCCTCGATTTTGCTTTCGAAGGAAATCAGGATCTGCCTTGCCTTCTCGCTGAGGTTGAAATCGACTATCTTCAGCTTGGTCTCGCCGGCTTCCATGCGGCTGAGCTGCAAGAGCGAGTTGACAAGCCTTGAGAGCCTGCGCACTTCGGAAGAAATAATCATCAGATAGTACGTATGTTTTTCCTCCGGAATGGTGCCGTCAAGGATGCCGTCGACGAAACCGGAAATGGTGGTCATCGGGGTTCTTAAATCGTGCGAAACGTTTGCAAGGAAGGTCGAACGCATCTCCTCCAGCCGCGCGAGCGCGTCCGCCATGTTGTTGAAGGTTTCCGCCAGCTCGGCGACCTCGTCGTGCCCGGTTACGGTTACGCGCGCGTCGAACTTTCCTTTTGCGAAATTCTTCGCCGCCGTGCTGATCTGCTTGAGCGGCTCGACAATGCGCTCGGAGATAAAGTAAACCGAGATCAGCGCCGCGAGGAAAATCCAGAGCGAGACCGATATAATGGTTTTGATCATCTTCGACGTCAGGTCGTTGTCGGTAACCGTGATGTCGGGCGAGCTGACCATTATGATGGCTTTTACATCAGCGCCGTACTCGCTGTCGCCCCGGATGATATAGAAGTAGTTCAGCATCAGCTGGTCGAAGGTGCCGTCCATCTTGCTGATTTTGTAGTAATCGCTTTTGCCTTCTTTGATATTTTTCAGTATATCTTCGCTAAAAAAACGGTCCTTTCGAATCAGATTTTCGTTGGAAGAGGTTATCAGGTAGCCCTCGGCGTCTATAATAAATACGGTGGAATCGGCGAGTTTTGCGATATTTTCAAGGTTGTTGCTGATTTTCATATGGAACCGCGAGATGACCATATGTATATCATCCTCGCCGGACAGACTTAAATAAGCCTGCAGGCTGGATGCGGCCATCTCAGCGCTTTTGTCCATCATTTTCCACTTGGACTCTCTGGAGTAGTTCGTGATCAATGAGGACACGACGATGATGAGTATGATAAAGCTGAACAGTATGATCAGCGTAAAGGTTGTCAGGTATTTTGTGAAGACGCTTTTAAACATCAGCTTTTCCTTCTTAAAATTATGCGTGTATTCAAGCAAAGTATATTCTACTTTATTATAAACAGTTTTGACCGAAAAATCAAATAATATTTTAAAAGAAGGAACTGAAATTATAAAATGTGAAACGTACCAGCCTGACAACCGGAAAACAAAGCCTTTGCGTTTAACCGCAAAGGCTTTTTAAAAAAGGAGAATGAATGATACGATGAAAAAACTATTCGCTTAAAACTTCGAACTTGTAGCCGACGCCCCAAACGGTCTTTAATACCCACTTATCGGACGCGCCGTCAAGTTTCTCGCGCAGACGCTTGATATGAACGTCAACGGTTCTGGAGTCGCCGAGGTAGTCGAAGCCCCAAACCTTATCCAAAAGCTGGTCGCGCGTGAATACGCGGTTGTAGTTGGACGCGAGGAAGTAGATAAGCTCAAGCTCCTTGGGCGGCAGGTCAACCGGCTTGCCCTTGATCTTCAGCTCGTACTTCTGCAGAGAGATTTCGAGATTATCGAACTTGATAAGCTCTCCGTCGGCGGTGTCGTGCTTAGCGTAGCGGCGAAGCACTGCCTTGATGCGCGCGAACACTTCTTTCATATCCAGCGGTTTTACGATGAAGTCGTCCGCGCCGAGCTCGAGACCGAGCACTTTGTCAATGGTCTCGCCCTTTGCGGTTATCATAATGATCGGCTTGGAGGAGTGCTCTCTGATTTCGCGGCAAACCTGCCAGCCGTCCTTCTTGGGCATCATGATATCCAGCAAAACCAAATCGGGTTCGTACATTCTAAAAGCAGTGATGCCTTCCTGTCCGTCGTTCGCGGTTTTTACCTCGTAGCCCTCTTTTTCAAGATACATACGAAGCAGCTCGCAAATATTAAGGTCGTCATCGACAACGAGAATCTTGGTCATGATATGTTACCTCCTATTTGATATTCTTGTTTACAATTCAAATTTTAACACGAATTAAATATCTTGACTATATACTATCACACAATAATGAATATGTCAATAGTTTTATCAAATTTATTTTCGACAAAATTTAATAGTCGTACACAAATAATAATTCTAAATTGTGTACCAAAATTATATATTGCATATCGTTATGAAAACGTATATAATTGCCGTAGAAAAAACGAAACGGAGATAGCTTTTTTTTATGAAACTTGGTATCGTCGGTTTGCCGAATGTGGGGAAAAGCACTTTGTTCAACGCGCTGACGAACGCAGGCGCGCAGAGCGCGAATTACCCGTTCTGCACCATAGAACCGAACGTCGGCGTTGTCGCGGTTCCCGATGAACGGCTGACCAAACTTGCACAGATTTATAAGCCGGAGAAAATAACGCCGGCTGTCATAGAATTTGTAGATATCGCGGGGCTTGTCCGCGGCGCATCCAAAGGCGAGGGGCTTGGCAACAAGTTTCTTTCGCATATTCGGGAAGTGGACGCGATTGTGCATGTGGTTCGCTGTTTTGATAGCAGCGACATTATTCATGTAGAGAACAGCGTCAACCCCAAACGGGATGTCGAGACCATCAACCTTGAGCTGATTTTGTCCGATATTGAGCAGGTCGAGCGCCGTATGGACCGCCTTAAAAAGCAGATGAAGGGCGACAGCAGCGCAGCAAACGAGCTGGCGTTTTGGGAGCGGGTGCATCAGTCGCTGTCGGAAGGAGTTCCCGCCCGCATCATTCCGATGACGGACGAGGAAAAGGAGTATTTGACCGCCGTGCCGCTGCTGTCCGGAAAACCGGTTATCTACTGCGCGAACGTAAGCGAAAAGGATTTATCGAAACCGGAAACCGAGAACAAGTATTACAATATGCTTGTGGACGCGGTAAAGGACGAAAAAGCGGAAATCATTACGGTTTGCGCCGAAATCGAAGCGCAGATCGCCGAACTGGACAAGGAAGAACAGGAACTGTTCCTGCAGGAGCTCGGCGTACAGGAGTCGGGTCTGAACAAGCTGATAAAGTCATCCTACAGCCTGCTCGGATTGATCAGCTTCCTGACGGCAGGACCGAAAGAAGTGCGCGCATGGACCATTCAGAAAGGCACCAAGGCGCCCGCTGCAGCAGGCAAGATTCACAGCGATTTCGAGCGCGGCTTTATCCGCGCGGAGGTCGTGTCCTACGACGATTTGATCGAGAAAGGCTCTTTCGCGCTCGCGAAGGAAGCGGGGCTGGTCCGCAGCGAGGGCAAGGATTACGTAATGAAGGACGGCGACGTAGTCCTGTTCAGATTCAACGTATAGTATGGGTTTGGAATAATGTAATGAAGAAAATATAGAAAAGGAGACATTATGAAGAAAGCGATTCGGATTTTTTGTTTGCTTATTGCCGTATTCATGTTGATCGGCTTGACGCCCGCTTCTTTCTCGGTTTCGGCAGAACAAAAAATTTTGCAGGCGACCGGAATCAATACGGGAAGAGGCGAAGGCGCCCTGATTTATTATGATTCCGCATACGGCAAGACTACGAATACCAACCAGTACGGTTATGAAGTTGTCGTCGACAAGGACAATAAAGTAATAAAGGTCGGCGGCTTCAACAACACAATCCCCGAGGGCGGCTTTGTGCTTTCCGGCCACAATACGGACGGCGAAGTCAAGAAAGGCAAGGAGCTTCAGGACAATATCAAGGTCGGCGATTACGTATATTTCGATAAAAGCACGATGACCATTATCATTTCCGACAAGCCGATCAAGCTCAGCACGTTTAAAGAATATAAACACGACATCAGCGGCACGAACACCACCCGTTATACCGATTACATGGTCATTTACAACACAAGAGGCGCAAGAACCGGTACCAACGAGTGGGGATACGAAGTTATTGTCGAGAACAACAGAGTTGTCGCGATGGGCGGAAACAATAACTTAATACCGAATTCGGAAAACAGTTTTGTTGTTTCGGGCCACGGAACATCGGCGGAGTGGCTTAAGAATGTGGTTAAGCTCGGCATGACGGTTGTGTATAACAGCGCGGATAAGACGGTTACTTTTAAATACGACGCGGACGCTGCCCTCTACAACCTTCAGGCAAAAATCAATAAGATTGAGACCGAGCTGAACGATGCAACAGAGAAGTTCAGATACATAGATTACGCCGCAATCAACGAGAAAATGGACGCGGTGAAAAGCAAGTTCGAAAACGCGAAGAGCGATTATCAGAAGACGAAAAACGAGGAAGCGCTTGATCCGATCAGCGTAGAGATCGAAGAAGAACTGAATGAAGTGAGCAGGCTGCTCACGGAATGCCGTCCGGTCGAGTACAGAGGCGTATGGCTGCGTCCGACGCAGACGAACAAAGTCGCGGTCGACGATTATGTGCAGAAGCTCTACGACGCCGGCATTAATATGATTTGCATCGAGACGCTGTACGACTGCACCATGATTATGCCCATGCCGGCGGACAGCCTCTTCTCGCAGAATCCCAAGTGGAAGGGCTTTGACATGCTGGACGCCTTCATCGAGTCCTGCCACAAGAGAGGCATGGAGCTGCACGTCTGGATGCCCATTTACTACGTCGGACACAGGGACAGCTCCAATTCAAGGCTGAGCGTCGCTACGAAAAAGCCGGAATGGATGGCGGTCAACAACCAGGGCGGCAACTATGCGCCGGAAGACAAAATGTACTATCAGATGCTCAATCCGGCAAACAAGGAAGTTAAGGAATTCCTCTTAGAAACATACAGATACATTCTTGAGAACTACAACATTGACGGTTTCCAGCTCGACTATATCCGCTACTGGGAAAGCAGCAGTTCATGCGACTTCGGCTACGACGAGATTACGCTGAGCGAATTTGAAGCGAAATACGGCGTAAGACCGACATACGACAAAAACGCTTCCTACTGGAAGGACTGGGTTGCGTTCAGAGCCGCGTATGTCACCGATATGGTCAAGTCAGTCCGCGAGCTGATCGACGAGGTAAGACCTTCGGTTCTGCTCAGCGCGGACGTTGCTCCGAATATTGAAAGAGCGTACAACATTGTTTATCAGGACTACACGACCTGGCTGAAGGAAGGATGGCTGGATATTCTGTTCCCGATGTCTTACGGTACGGGTTTTGAAGAGCAGATAGCGAAACAGGTTGAGCTTTGCGGAGATAAAACCTTTATCGCGGTCGGACTCGGCAGCTTTATGGCTGAGCTTAACAGCGAGGACCTCTACGGCCAGACCAAGACCAATCTGGAACTGAACGCAGACGGCTCCTGCTTCTTCGAAGCCACTTCGTACATCGCGAAAGAGATGGGAACCATTCTGCAGACCGGTATATACCGAAACAAAGCGATTACCCCGACGCTGGATAAATACGGCGCGCTTGCGAAGTCGCTCGAGTACACGAAAGGAAGAATCAACGACATCATCCTTCCTTTTGAGGGAATGACCGGCGACGAAGCGAACAGCGTCCTCGGCGCGCTGGACGGCGCAATTAAAGCGGCGAACGACAAAAAGGGAGCCGTCGACGCCATCACCGCGCTTGAAAACGCGGTCAACGCGCTTTCCAATGAGAACGCAAAACAGACGTTGCTGATCGACCTGAAGTATTCGAAGAAGATCGCCTACGCGGCCGAAAACATCCCGGATCGCGTTGACGTTGAAAAACGCAAGCCGGACAACACGAGCAGCGCAGCGGATTCCAGCGCGCAGACGTCCGACTTGACCGAGAATAAGAGCAGCTCGGATACAAACACCATTGTCATTATTCTCTCCGGCATCGTCATCGTCGCGGCGATTGCCTTCGCGGTAATATTCCTCCGCAAAGGCGGCTCGAAGAAAAATTCGGAAGAAAAAACCGAAAAGAATACCGAAGAATAATACCAAAAAATAAGGACTGCATAGGCGCGCTATGCAGTCCTTTCCTGCGCTGTCACAAATTGCATAAAACGGACATATGTTGTCGTTAATGAATAAATTTACATCGCGATGCCAGAAAATGACAAATTCTTCATCGCTCGATTTGTAGTATATGAATAATTGCTTTTGCTTTTGTATATATATCCGCAATAATTTGAATGAAAAAGTTTTACTTTATGGCTTGACCGGGAGTTAGATGCTATGCTATAATAAGCAGGAAAGTATGTTTTTATGTAAACATTATTGCGGAAAAAAGACAGGTTTGCACCTTGAAGAAAAGGCAAGGAATTTTGGATGATTAGGGGTGTTTAGATTCGGGAATGGATTCAACTATACACACAATTAAGACATTGCCTGTGACAAGGGCAGAAACCGAGGAAGTAGAAGCGGTAAAAGTAAAAATTCCGGAGATTACGCAGATTTTTGCGACTGAAAAGATTGAAAAGCTAAAACCGAAACCGGTTTACAGCATCATCAAGCGGTTTTTGGACATTTTGTTATCTTTATGCGGGCTTATTGTTTTGTTCATACCCATGCTGATTATCGGCATCGCCGTGAAGATAGATTCCAAAGGGCCTGCAATTTACAAACAGAAACGGCTGGGTAAAAACGGAAAACCCTTTACAATGCGCAAATTCAGGTCCATGTATATCGACGCGGAAAAGAACGGACTTCAATGGGCAGAAGTCAACGATCCGAGAGTAACGCGCGTCGGCAGATTCCTGCGCAATACGCACCTTGACGAGCTTCCGCAATTGTTCAACATTTTGGCGGGACAAATGAGCTTCATCGGACCAAGACCGGAACGCGCCGAGTTTTATGAAGTGTTTGAGCAGTATATCGGCGGATTCAGTCAAAGGCTGCTCGTCAAACCCGGGCTTACGGGACTTGCGCAGGTAAACGGCGGCTACAACATCGGACCGGAAGAAAAAATCGTGTATGATATAGAATACATAAAGAAAAGGTCGTTAAAATTAGATATCCAAATCCTCTTCAAGACAATCATCGTCGTATTCAAACGTCAGGATGTCCGGTAAAAACGCTCTCTGTCAAAACCACAGAGAGCTTTTTTTATGCGCATTTTAAAATTTAAAAACAGCAGATGCTCTTTACAGAATTTTATTACCTTTCAGAATGGATTTGATAACCACTTTCCCGTCGGCGGCCCAGCATTCCATCGTTCGTCCGTAATTATCGCCGATATCGGCGGCGACCAGCGGGATGCCGAGTTTTTTGAGTTCTTCCATCACGGCGGCGGAGTTCTGCTCGCCGATGCGGATGGTGCTGCTGGCGAACATATGCGCCCCGCCCGCGATTTTCGCGGTCATGCGCTTGACGGAAGCGCCGCGCAGAACCATTTGGCGCACCAGTTCTTTAATGGCCGTATCCGCATACTTATAGATGTTGTTGTCCGTCAGGCACATATGCTTGCTGGCAAGCAGAACGTGCGACAATCCGATCACTTTCGCGGTTTTATCGTAAATGCAGGTGCCAACACACGAGCCGAGCGCGTAGGTAATCAGCACGTCATCTCCTGATGCGACCTTGAGATCCGCGATTCCAACTACAATTAGATTCCCCAATTTCCTTACGCTCCCAGACTCCTAAAAATAATATCAAGAGAATCCTCGTCGGGCAGCATGACCAGATGGCTGGTGATGCGCTCCTGACCGATGAAATCCTCTTTTATGATGAGCACCTTGTCCCCTCTCATGCCGAAAAGCGAAGCCGGATAGCTCATGATCGCGCCTGCCATGTCCACGCAGATATCGGGCGTGGATATGCTGATGTTCAGTCCCGTCAGCTGCGACATCGCGTTCAAATAGGTGCTTGACATAATGTTTCCTATCTCCATGAATACGGAACGGTCAAGCTCGCTCATTTCCGAAAGGCTGTCGATCTCTTTGCCGAGCAGGGTGCGCAGGACCACATTGAGGAACTTTTCCTCAAAAACAAGCATGATTATACCCTTGACGTCTTCGGACATGGTGAGCAGGATGGCGACAACCGGGTTTTCCGGTCCGCCAAGAAGCGATACGACTTCGTTGGCGTCGGCGATGGAAAGCTCGGGCACCGACATCGAAACCCGGTCGGACAAAAGCTCCGCCAGCGCAGTCGCCGCGTTTCCTGCGCCTATGTTCCCAATTTCTTTCAGCACGTCAAGCTGAAAAGGGCTCAACTCATTTATGCTGGTGCTCATAAAATATCCCCCAGTAATAATAACAGGCATTAATTATATCGGATGAAAAAGAAAGAAGTGAAGGGCAAATGTGTATTATTTTTCGGCTATTTATAAACAGACCTTGAAAATACGAATATAAATGATAGAATTATCTGAATACTGCAATAATCATCTTCTGTTCGGAAAAGCCGAGAAAACATCGAAAACCGCGAAAGCGTTTTTAAAAAAATTTACGAATCGCATAAAGCCGCATTGATTCTTGCCTTGCAGTAAAATGACTTAATAAACGTAAATTCCGCTCAAGGGTAGCCCTTAAGCGGAATTTTTTTATCATGTTATATTTTGCAGGCCGAGATTAAATCCTGCCAGGTGCGGTAGCCGATGGTGTTGCCGTTCTCGTCGGACGCAAACAGCAGTTTTTCGGTTGAGAGTTCGGGAATGTCGTCGACTTCCTTGTTCGCGAACTGATATAGTCTCATCTGCGCGGTTTCGAATCTGGATATGAGCCCGCCGAGCCGGATGTCGATGATTTCAAAACCGTAAGGCTTGTTGGTGGCGTTCCACAGTCTGTACCAGATGCTCTTGAGTTCGCGCAAAGCGCTTATGACATCCGCAACTTCGTCCGCAACCTTTTTCGCCTGCTCGTAGTCTTTCGCGCGGACGCATTCCGACGACCGCTTGTGCCAGCCGCATTTGATTTTGAGCGTCTTTGCGAGGCTTGTGTAGAACTCGAACAACAGTTTCAACTCGCCTTTGCTCTCCGCGGCGTACTTCGCGTATTTTTCTTCAAGCGAACCGTAATGCGCTGCCAAATCGTATTTCTTTACGTCCGCTTCGCACAGCGGCATAATCGGGTCCTGATAGAGCATATACTTCGCCAGGAAGTTTGAGCAGGAGCTCAAGGGCGGCATGCCGGGCGCCAGGTTGAACGCGGACAGGTCTAAGAAGCTGTTCGCGTCGCCGCCGGTGGTGACTTTGAATCGCTCGGCGACTTCTTCCGGATTGTACGCGCCGGTGTAGTCGATTTCGGCATACATCTGCAGACCGTACAGGGTGGTCAGGAAGTTCGCTTCCGCGCCGTTGTCGCCCCATGCGGTGGCGAAAACCTCTTTGACGCCCATTTCTCTGCACTTTTTGAGCGCGGGAAGGGTTGTGGTCAGCGTGACGCGGTAGTCCGCCGCGGGTCCGGCCCATGTCCAGATGCCGCCGGCGAAGATGGTGTCCGCCTTGAAGCGCTGGTGCTGCGCGATCATGCCGGTAAGCACTTCATCGCTGGAGTTGTAGTAATCCCAGTAAACAAGGTCGATATCTTCGGGCGCGCTGTCCACAATGTCCTGCGTTACCGGATGCTGGAGATCGTAGTAGGAGTGAGAGGGCGAAACGACCCTGAAATACATGTCGCTCCACATCATCGCCTTCAAGCCGAGCTTTTTGAGAATCTCGTGTACCCGCTTGAGGTGGTACTTCATAATCTCGGAGGAAGGAACGTATCCGTTCTTTCTGAGATAGTTGCCCAGACCGAGGTCCATCGCTTCGTCCATGCCGATGTGAACGCGTTTGGTGCGGTAGGGAGCCGTCGCGGCTTTGAGAATATTCTCGATAAACTCATAGGTGGAATCCGCGCCGACCAGCAGAACCTCATCGGTGTCTTTTAAATACCACATCTTCGGCCAGTGTGTCGCTCTGTTGAGGTGCGCAAGCGTCTGAATACAGGGTACAAGCTCGATTCCGAACATGTTCGCATAATCGTCCGCTTCCCGGATTTCGTCGAAGGTGTATCTGCCCCGCATGTAGCCGAAGTAGGGATACTCGGGCACTTCGTACGTATCCTCGGTGTACATCATGCCGAGGTTTAAACCCATCAAAGCCATCTTGCGGAAGAAAAACTTGAGCGTATCGACGGTCAGGACCGCGTTTCTGGAGCAGTCGAACATGACGCCGTTCTTCCGAAAACCGGGCTCTTCTTTGATTTCGAAGCAGGTCGAACCCTTGTTGAGGTTCAGCGTCAGCAGCGACAGCGCTCTGAAGAAATGCACCGGTTCGGCGTACTCGATCTGCGCGCTGTTGTCTTTTAGGGAAACCTTCAGGCAGGCGCCTTTTTTAACAGCGACAGGCAGTCCGCTGTCGGCGTTTTCAAGTCCGAGATCGGCTTTGATCTCTTCAAAACCGGCCATTAAGCCTTCGATATCGCCAGATAATGTAATTTTTCGCATATCCGATTCCTCTCGTTTTTATTGATATAGATTGTAATTTCCAAGTATATGGCGTTTTAACAGCAAAACGGTCAGCGAAGATATTTCGTCCTCGTCCCCGATATATCCCGCCTGCAGCTGCGCTTCGTTCAGTTCGGCGTTGCCGAGTATATACCGTTTAATGAGCAGGCAGTCGATGGACGAAACGCTTCCGTCGCCGTCAAGGTCGCCCTTGACGACCACCGTCACGCTGTCCAGCAGCGTATCTCCGCTGAAAAGGCAGATTCTCATGCCGGTACCGCAAAAAGGTTCCGAATAAGGGTTCCCCTCCGCGTCAAGGTATGTAAGTCCGAAGTTGATAAAATGCTCCTGCAGCTCGGAAACCGGGGCCTCTTCCCGAATGCCGGTGAGAAAAGCAGCATCGCCGGTCGCATGCAGCGTCAAAGAACTTGTCGGTTTCAGCAGTATTTTATCGCTCAAAACCACCGCGAATTTCTTCTCGGCTCCGCTTCCGGACAAAAGATTTAAGTTTTTGTCAACGCCGATCACGCCGCTGTCCGCGACGGCGACCGCCGTTTCGCCCTCGGTTTTCGCGGTAAAGGGAATCTCGATCAGCAAATCGTCAACCGTTTGAACCAGCGCGTCATCGTCCTCCGCGCCGTCGGGCGCTGAAAAACGCAGGATGTAGCAGGCGCTGCTCTCGTCGTAGCGGCAGATTTGCTCCCAGCCGTTCTGCGGCGATTTTTTTAAAAAAGCGTTCATCTCGTCGTTTTGGTTTTCCGTAATCACAGGCTCAAGAAACGCTTTGTCAAAGTTAAGCGTAAACTCGACGCCGGAAAGCGGAACGGCAAGGTCTGCGAGTTTTATCTGAACGGTTGCTGTGCCGTTTAAATAAACCGGTTCGTTCAGGGCGATTTCAAATGAAAAAGCCGGATCTTGCGCCGAAACGGGAATCGGCAGCCCGAAGCAAACGAGAAAACACAGCAAAAAAGCGGCAACTTTTTGTTTCATAATCATCCGTCCGTTTCGATGTTCATTTCGGAAGCAATTTTATAAATTTCGCCCTTGGGTCTGCCCCGGTCGCGCGCGACCGCCTTGCACGCCTCCATTTTGGTCATGCCTAACTTTAAATAGCGGAGGATATGCTCCTCGACCGTAAGCTGTTTCCAGTCGGCGTCGGCGTCTTCCGAAGCGCCCGCCACAATCAGCACAAACTCTCCCTTTTTCACTGCGGGGTCCGCCGCCGCAAGCAAAGCGGGGAGTTCGCCAAGGGTTGTATAAAAATATTTTTCGTTTCGCTTTGTCAGTTCTTTGGCGAGCACGCACTTTCTGTTTCCGAGCGCGCCGGAAAGCTCCGCGATCGCTCTATCCAGGTCGTGCGGCGCGATATAGTAAATCAGCGTGCGCTTCTCATACTTTATGCTCTCCAGGTATTCTCTGCGCTCGGAAGCATTCTCGGGCAGAAAGCCCTCGAAACAGAACCGCCGGGACGGTATGCCTGAACCGGCAAGCGCGGTAACGGCGGCGCAGGCGCCCGGCAGGGAGATTACCTTGATGCCGTTTTCGGCGCACAGAGCGACCAGCTCCGCGCCCGGGTCGCTGACCGCCGGCGTTCCGGCGTCGGTAACCAGCGCGCAGGTCTCGCCGTTTTTGAGCCGCCCGCAGATTTTCTTGCCTTCGGAAATTTTATTGTGCTCGTGATAGCTGACCATCGGCTTTTTGATGCCGAGCAGCATCAGCAGTTTCCCGCTGACGCGGGTGTCCTCCGCAGCGATAAAGTCGCAGTTCTCGAGCGTCTCCCTGGCGCGCAGGGTGATGTCCGACAGGTTTCCGATCGGAGTGGGAACGACGTATAAAACGCCTTTTTCAAGTTCGTTGTTGGAAGGCATACCTACTTCTTTGCTCTCTTTTTATGCTTCAGTACGCGCAGCTTGATATACAGCTTAGGCAGTCTGTCGATCAGGAAGTCTTTTAGTTTATTGCGCGCTTTCGCGTAAATGTCGTGCACTTTCACATAGAATTTATACGGAACATGTTTGCCGGTCACGCGGTGGTCCAGCCATTTCTCGTAAGGCTTGCCGAGCCAGGACGGCAAAGCGTACGCCAGCTTGTACCGTCTTACGAAGTGACCGAAATAGGCTTCGATAAACAGAACCTGTTCCTCCGGGAACTGCTCCTGCTTGAGCGGAACGCGGCAGCCCGGCGGGATGACGTCCGGCAAAAAGCCCGCTTTTTTGGCGATGTCATACAGCGCGGTGCCGGGATAGGGGTAGAAAATATTCGGGATATAGCGGTCGCTCTTCATGCGGGCGTTCAGCTTGATGGTTTTGAGTGCTTTGTGAATATCCTCGTAGGGAAGCCCGATGATGTTGTAGGTTAGCTGGTCGATTCCGTACTTATGGAACCACTTGCTGCAGTTGATGACCATTTCGTCGGTCATGTAGCGTTTTAAGTATTTAAAGCGGATCTCCTGGTCGCCGCTCTCAAGCCCCATGTCAATGGTATAACAGCCCGCTTCCTTCATCCTTCTGACCGTGTCCTCGGTCAGAATGTCAAAGCGCACGTTGCAGGTGAAGGGCAGGTGTATTTCCTTTTTATACAGTTCGATAAACTTGTCGAACCAGTCGGGGAACATATTGAAGATGGCGTCCCGGAAGTTGATGAACTTGATGTTCGGATACTTCGACAAAAGCGTCTTGAGATACAGAATCGCGTTCTCCGGGCTGCGGAAGCGCGCATAAATCTTTTTGTTGGGGTAAACGTTGCGGAACTGCGAGTTGCCGCAGTAGGTGCAGTTGTAAAAGCAGCCGCGGCTCATCATGACGATCGCGGTGTCCACCTTGACGCTGTCGAGGTTTTTATAGTCGAACAGGTCAAAATCCGGGATAGGCAGTCTGTCGAGGTCCGCGAAAAGCGGGCGGACCGGGTTTTTTATAAAACTGCCGTCCTCGTTCTTAAACCAAAGGCTCTCTACATTCCAATAATCCTCGCCCGCGCTCATCTTGTCGCACAGCTCCAGCTGGGCGTATTCGCCGTCGCCGATGCAGACCGCGTCCACGCCGTCGACCGCCAACACCTCGCCGGGAACCAGCGTGCAGTGGTAGCCGCCGCAGATGATGAACACGTCCGGGTAAACTTCCTTAGTCCATTTGATGTATGTTTTCACGTCGGGGAACGCGGTGGTTCTGACCGAAAAGCCGATGATGTCGAACTCACCCTTTTCCCTTAGTTTTTGCTTGTACTCTTCCTCGTCGTGCAGATAAAGCAGGTGCAGAAGGGATACGCTGTGGCCGCTCTGCTTGAGCACCGCGGAGATGGAGGCAAGTCCCTCGCTGTAGCTGCCGCCGGTTGTTTTTCCCTTCATATCTCTGTCCGTGTAATCGGGGTAAACAAGCAGCACCCTTGCTTTTCTGCCGCCTAAATTGACTAAACCTTTAATTCTGATGACCCTCTTTCAATAATGTGTGTATATTCGCAGGCAAGCGGGCTTGCCTGTAAAATAATCTGCTAAAAACGTTATTCCCCTTTCGCGTCATACCATGTTTTTCCGATATGCGCGTCAACGGAGAGGGGAACCTTCATTTTGTACGCGTTCTCCATCGACCGAATCAGGATTTCGGCTGCCTGTCCGGCTTCCTTTTCCGGCGCTTCGACGATCAGCTCGTCGTGTATCTGGAGAATCAGCCTTGCGCTCAGCCCGGCTTCCTGCAACGCTTTCTCGGTGTCGATCATCGCTTTCTTGATAATGTCGGCCGCGCTGCCCTGTATCGGGGTGTTCATCGCGACGCGCTCGCCGAACGCGCGTATCTGCGCTTTCGGAGAGGTCAGCTCGGGAATATAGCGGCGTCTGCCGAATATGGTGGAGACATAGCCGTCGCGCTTCGCCGCCTCGACGGTTTCGGTCATATACTTTTTAACCATCGGGTATTTCGCAAAGTAGCCCTGAATATAATCCTTCGCTTCTTTGCGGGTAACGCCGATGTCCTCCGCCAGCGAAAACTCGCTGATGCCGTAAACAATGCCGAAGTTGACCGCTTTTGCGCGCTTGCGCATTTCGGGCGTAACCATATCCTGCGGCACGCCGAACACCTGCGAGGCGGTGAGCGTGTGGATGTCCTCGCCGTTTAGAAAAGCATTGATCAGCGTTTCGTCGCCGGAAATATGCGCGAGCACCCGCAGCTCGATCTGCGAGTAGTCGGCGTCGATTAAAACGCAGCCGTCCGCGGCGACAAAGAACTTGCGCAGCTCCTTGCCCATTTCCTGACGGACCGGAATGTTCTGCAGGTTCGGCTCGACCGAAGAAAGCCTGCCGGTCAGCGTCTGCGTCTGCTTGAACGTGGTGTGAATCCGCCCGTCGTCGGAAATGACCTTGAGCAGTCCGTCGGCGTAGGTGCTTTTCAGCTTCTGCAGCAATCGGTAATATAAAATCGGCTCGATGATGTCCGGCCGGTAGCGGCGCAGTTTTTCGAGCACTTCCACGTCGGTAGAGTACCCGCTCTTTGTTTTTTTGTAATGCGGGAGTTTCAAGTCCTCAAACAGAACCGCGCCCAACTGCTTGGGGGAGTTGATGTTGAAGGGTTTGCCCGCGATATCGTAAATGCTGCGCTCCGTCAGCGAAATCCATGCCGCGAGCGTTTCCGAATAATCGGCAAGCCCTTTTTTATCCACCGCAAAGCCGACGCTTTCCATCCGCGCAAGCACATAGGCGAGCGGAAGCTCTATCTCTTTGTAAAGGCGTTCCTGTTCGTTGCTTTCCGCTTTTTCCAGCATGATTTTGAGCAGTTCGGGATACAGCGAAACGTCGATTTCCTTGACCGCTGCGTTCAGGTACATCAGCGCCAGCTTTTCAAACGAAACGCCGTTGTCCGAAGGGGACAGCACGTATCCGAGCAGCGAAAGGTCGTCCGCCTGACAGTCGAACGATATGCCTTTCGCGCGCAAAAGATGGTACAGCTCCTTGACAGACCAGACGCAGATTCGGTTCTTCTCGTTTTCAAAAAACGGTTTTGCTTTTTCGTCGAACGGAACGTCGATATAATTTTCGCCGTCGGTCGCCGAGATGACGTTGTCCCTGATATGCAAATAAACCCGTTTGTCTTTTGCCATTTCGGTCAAAGCGGCGATGTCGCTTTCGATAAATTCGGGCTTTACATGAACCGTTTCTTCCTTCGTCAGGTCGAAGCGTTCGATAAACTGTTTGAACTCCAGCTTTGTGAAAAGCTCGTACAAAGCGGACTTGTTCTTGCCCTTATAGCGGTAATCCTCAATGTTTTCGGAAATGGGCACGCTCGTGCAGATTTCGGCAAGATAGCGCGACATCATGGCGCTTTCCTTGCCGGCAATCAGCTTGTCCTTCAAAGCGCCCTTGATGTTGTCGATGTTTTCGTAAACCCCTTTTAGGCTGCCGTACTCCGCGATGAGCTTTAAGGCGCCCTTCTCGCCGATGCCGGGCACGCCGGCAATGTTGTCCGAAGCGTCGCCCATAATGGCTTTGACGTCGATCAGCTGACGGGGTTTTACGCCATAGGTATCGAAAATCGCCTGTTCGTCGAAAATCTTGGTCTCGTTTGTGGTCGCAAGGTGGACGGTGGTTCCTTCGCCGACAAGCTGAAAACTGTCGCGGTCGCCGGTGACGATGACGCATTCGCAATGGTTTTCTTTCGCAATCCGCGCCAGCGTTCCTAAAATATCGTCCGCCTCGTAGCCCTCCACTTCAAGCCTGACCAGCCCCAGCCCTTCAGCCGCTTGCTTGGCGTAGGGAAGCTGCGCGGCAAGCTCGTCCGGCATACCCTTGCGGGTCGCCTTGTAGGTCTCGCAGGCGTTGTGGCGGAAGGTTTTCGCTTTCAAATCGAACGCGATGGCGGCGTAATCAGGGTTCCCGCCGACGGCGGAAATGCCCTTTTCAATGATATTTACAAAGCCGAAAACGGCATTCGTAGGCAGACCGTCTTTGGTCGTCAGCGGCCGGATGCCGTAAAACGCCCGGTTCAATATGCTGTTTCCGTCAAAAACGATCATAACGCCCATTGCCGTTTTCCTCTTTCTATATGTCCATAATTTTACATAATACAAAAAAAGTTTAGCACAGCGCTATGTCTTTGTCAAGGCAAAGCGGGTAAATTTGGCGGTTTGTTCAGCCCTAAATATCGTACGCAAAATATATTAAAATAGAGCGATATATGAATAATGTTTAAAGCATTAAAAGGAGGGCGGCAATCTTTTTATTTTATGGCCGCTGACAGAAAAGAGATGAACGAAAGCGTAAAAAAAGCACAAACAGTATAAAAAACAGCAAATCGGATGAGCAATCCGATTAAATAAAAGAAAGAAAAATAAAGGACACCGCCTTTTTTAGAGGGTGTCCGGAAATTTATTCAAATATACCGCTGATTTTGGTTTTTTCGATTGCCTGATGTAAAAGAAGCCCCAATATTCCGACTGAAATCAGCTCGCCCGCGCCGACGGTGATGAACATAAACCACATGGCGTCCTCCAGCTGATACGCGTATTTCAGAATAAACGGAACGGCGATGGTGTTCGAAAGAATCGGCGGCAGAACGGCTAAATATTTGTTCTTTCTGAAAAGATAAGTACCCACTGCGCCGATCAAGGTCGCGACGGAACCGAACAGAATGTCCCAGATTACGCAGCCGGTGATATAGTTGGCGATCATACAGCCGATAAACAGGCCCGGTATCGCGGCGGGCGTGAAAACCGGGAGAATGGTCAGCGCTTCGGAAAACCGAACCTGAATGACCTGGCTGGAAAGACCGAGCGCGCTTGCGAGTATTGTCATAACAACGTACAACGCCGCGACCAGCGCGCCTAAAACGAGGTTTTTTGTCCTTTTTTTCATAAAAAAGCTCCTTTAGTTTTGTTTAAAGTGAGGAAGGTCTCGAACTCACTGACGGGTAGTTTAAATCTTTATACGCAGTATGTCAAGTATGAATCCTTCAATTTGTAAAGCATACTTGACATTTTGATTGTTGTGTGATACAATGGATGTAAAGTAAACTTTACAAAATGACAAAAATAGGATTTAATATGAAAAACAGACTTGAAGAATTGCGAAAGGCGAGCGGACTTCAGCAAGAGCAACTTGCTGAAGCGCTTCGGGTTTCAAGACAGACAATAAGTTCGATCGAGAACGGGAGGTATAATCCTTCTATTATTCTTGCTTTCAAAATCGCACGTTTTTTTGGAAAGACAATCGAAGAAATCTTTATTTATTCGGAGGACGACGACGCATGAAAAAGAAAAAGATATGGTTTATCCTCGTGATGGCGCTCGGAATCGGAATCGCTTTGGCAGGGGAGTTTTTCATAAAAGGCGAGGAACTCAAAACGGTGTCCGGCTTGTGCATCGGAATCGGAGCGTGCCTGTTCGGGCTGAGCATTGCGAACCTGTTTCGGCTTCGTTTTGAGCAGAAGAACCCTGCGATAGCAAAAATAAAGGAAATTGAGGAAAAGGACGAGCGGAATATCGCCATAAGAAATTGCGCGAAAGCGAAAGCGGCGGATATTACCCAATACCTGATCATTCTTCTGACCTTTATCGCGATTTTGCTTCAAGCTCCGTTATGGATCGTATTCGTCGCAATCGGGGTTTATCTTTCTTACAATATACTGTCATTGTACTATATATCCAAATTCAGCAAAGAAATGTAAAAAAGCGCCGCAGAAGTTCACTGCGGTGCTCATTCTATATCGAACTAAACAATATTTACCCTTCTGATGCCCGGAATCGAGAGAATCTTCGCGGCAACCTCGTCGCCGACGGCGCTGTTGGTGTCGAATAAGGAAATCGCGTTGTTTCCCTTCGAGTGGCTCAACAGGCTTTCGATGTTGATGTTTACGCTCGACAAAGCGGTGGAGATCTGCGCGAGCATGTTCGGGATATTCTCGTGCAGAACTACAACTCTGGTTACCGTCGTGCGGGGCAGGTTTATCTCCGGGTAGTTTACGCTGTTGCGGATGTTGCCGTTCTCAAGATAATCAATCATCTGCTGCGCCGCCATATACGCGCAGTTTTCCTCCGACTCGGGGGTAGAAGCGCCGAGGTGGGGAATGGCGATAACGCCCTCTACGCCGATTAAATCTTCGGTCGGGAAATCGGTCACATAAGCCGCGACCTTGCCGCTGGCAAGCGCTTCGATGATATCGGTCGTGTTGACGATGTCGTCTCTGGAAAGATTGATGATGCGGACGCCGTCCTTCATTTTCGCGATGGTTTCTTTGTTAATCATGTGCTTGGTCGAAGGAAGCGAGGGAACGTGCAGGGTGATATAATCGCTCTTTTCGTAGATTTCATCGTAATTTTCGGCTTTTCCGATCGCTCTGGACAGGCACCACGCCGCGTTGACGGTTATGTACGGGTCGCAGCCGATGACCTCCATGCCGAGCGCGCAGGCCGCGTTCGCGACCAGGCCGCCGATGGCGCCGAGACCGATTACGCCGAGCGTTTTGCCCTTGATTTCGGGACCCGCGAATTTGGACTTGCCCTTCTCGACCAGCTTGGTGAAGTTGGGCTGACCTTTCAGCGTCGCTACCCAGCTGACGCCGCCGATGATGTTTCTGGAAGCGAGCAGCAAAGCCGCGATGGTCAGCTCTTTTACGCCGTTCGCGTTGGCGCCGGGGGTGTTGAACACGACAATGCCCTTCTCCGAGCAGCGGTCAATCGGAATGTTGTCAACGCCCGCGCCCGCTCTCGCGATGGCGCGCAGTCTGCCGCCGAACTCCATCTCGTGCAGGGAAGCCGAGCGGACAAGAATGCCGTCCGGATTCTCGCAGGATTCGGATAAATTGTATTTGCGGGGATCAAACAGGTCGGTACCTGTTTTGGATATTTTGTTGAGTAGTTTTATTTCTGTCATGCTGTCAACCTCTCTCAAATTTTTACCGGCTTTTTACTGTTTGTTCTCGGCTTCGAATTTCGCCATGAACTCGACCAGCTTCTTTACGCCTTCGATGGGCATCGCGTTGTAGATGGAAGCTCTCATTCCGCCGACGGAGCGGTGACCTTTCAGGTTCACAAAGCCCGCGGCTTTCGCTTCGGCGCAGAACTTCTTATCCAGTTCTTCGCTTCCGGTTACGAAGCAGACGTTCATGCGCGAGCGGAACTCTTTCTGCGCTGTCGCTTTGAAGAGCTTCGACTGGTCCAGGTAATCGTACAGAATGGCGGCTTTTTCGCGGTTTATTTTCTCCATCGCCTCAAGGCCGCCCAATTCCAAAATCCACTCGAACACAAGTCCGGCGATATAAATCGAATAGCAGGGCGGCGTGTTGTACATCGAGCCGTTGTCCGCCTGAACCTTGTAGTCCAGCATCACCGGCGTTTCCGGACGCGCGTTCCCGATCAAATCCTCGCGCACGATGACGACCGTAACGCCTGCCGGACCCATGTTCTTCTGGGCGCCGGCGTATATCAGACCGAACCTGGTCACGTCAATCGGCGCCGACAGGATATAGGAGGACATATCGGCTACCAGCGGGATGCCGCCGGTCTCGGGTATATAATGAAAAGTGGTTCCGTATATGGTATTGTTGTAGCAGATATGCACATAGTCCGCGTCGGGGGAAAACTTGTCTACATAAGGAACATACGAAAAGTTTTTGTCCTTCGAGCTGGCGAGCACGTTTACCTCGCCGTATTTTGCCGCCTCGTCGGCGGCTTTCTTTGAGAACTGTCCGCTGATGATGTAATCGGCTTTTCTATGTTTATTCATCAGGTTGAGGGGAACCGCGGCAAACTGCGTCGTAGCCCCGCCCTGCAGAAACAGCACTTTATAATTGTCTGGAATGTTCATCAGTTTACGGAGATTCTGCTCTGCGTTTGCAATAATTTCTTCGTAAACAGGCGACCGGTGGCTCATCTCCATCACTGACATTCCGCTGCCCTTGTAGTCGGTCATTTCTTTGGCGGCTCTTTCCAGCACGGGCAAGGGGAGCATGGACGGACCTGCCGAAAAATTATAAACGCGATTCATTTTCATTCCTCTTTCCAGTTATAATATTATTACTTATGATACAGCAATTGAAGTTTTTAGTCAATGTTTTTTTGCATAAATATACTTATTCAATTCACAAATCTACGGTCGTATTGTTAAAATTCGACAGCTATCCTTTAAAAAAAACAAAACCCGACGAAATATCCTACTGGTATTAAGTACTACTTTCCAAGATAAAAGAATATGTATTGACATTGCTTTTTTGACGGTTTATAATAGACAAGTATTAATGATGTGGGAGCTATCAAATGGAGTTTACTTACGAGAAGTTCTTTAAATTAATTAAGGAACATTTGATTGTGATACTGGCCGGCGGCATTCTGTGCTTTGCGGCAGCTTTTGCGTATTCCAAGTTCATGATAGATCCGGTATATTACTCGCAGTCGAAGATTGGCATTCAATCCGAGAAGCAGATCAGTCCGGCCAATCCGACCGTCGAGATCAACTATGCGAGAATGATTGTTTCTTCATACCTTGAAATACTGGATTCGCATGATTTTTACGAGCAGGTTTATCAAAGCATCCCGGACGAGTACAAGCCCAGCTCTCCGGAGGAGCTTCGGAAAAACACATCTTTGACCATTAAAGACAACACAGAGGTTATTCAGATACAGTACAACAGCACGGACAGAGATAAAGTTCAGTTCGTAACATCAAAAATCGTAGAAAAAATCTGCACGTACACCCCGCTCACAGAGAGCTACAAGGCGAACGTCAGCATTTACGAAAGCGCCACTGCCCCGAAAGTTTCCAACGATAATATCACGCTGTTTTCCATCGTCGGATTCGTGCTCGGCATCGTCATCGTATTTGTCATCGTATTGCTGAAGGATATGCTGGACACACGCGTAAAAACCGTCAACGACCTCAAAGAGCGATACAATGTGCCGGTTCTCGGAGCAATACCGACTTTCAAGGGGAAAAAGCTAAGGAGGGAGGACAATTTAGATGGCTGAAGAGCAGAAAGGCAGCGGCCGAGTTGCGTTTGACTATTCTTACGGCAACAGCGAACTTTTCAGCGTTCAGGAAGCCTATAAGGCGATTCGAACCAACATCATACTTTCCGTCATCAAGGACGGCTGTAAGAAGATCGTCGTAACCAGCTCGCTGCAGGCCGAAGGAAAATCCACGACCTCCGTCAACATCGCCATTTCGCTGGCGCAGGCGTTCAACAAAGTGCTGTTCATCGACTGCGACCTGCGTCTTTCAAAGGTGCATAAAGCGCTCGGAATTGCAAGAGACCCCGGAATCACCAATATTTTAAGCGGTCTTGCTTCTATAGAGGAGTCCATTCAGCCGACGAAGTTTGAGAACCTTTTCGTCATTCCCGCTGGCATTCCGGCGCCGAACCCCTCCGAGATGCTGGCAAGCGCGAAGATGCAGCTGCTTCTCTCCAAACTCGAGACCAAGTTTGATTATATTATCATGGATACGCCGCCGATCAACATTGTTTCGGACGCGCTGCCGCTCGCGAAGATTGCCGACGGCGTCATACTGGTCGTCAGAAGCCGGGTGACCACCTACGCCGACCTGGACAAAGCGGTAAAGGCGCTTCAGTTTATCGACGCGAAAATCATCGGCATGATTCTGAACGATTCGGCTGAAGAGAAAAACAAGCATTACAAGAACAACCGCTACGGTTACGGCTACGGCTACGGTTATAGCGGATATAACGAAAAAACGCGATAAAAACAAACAGCGGACAGCTTTTGCTGTCCGCTTTATTTTTATTTCCAGCCGGTGATGGAGCGTATTTTTTTGACCAGCAGCTTGGAAACGCGCATGTTCGCTCTGGTGTTCGGATGCCCGTTCGCGCCGGTTTCGCCGGGCATTTGGTTGATGCTCTCCACATACAGAAAGTGCACTTTCTCGTCGGTTTTGTTGCGTATCCTGACCGCTTCCTTAATGGCGGGGACATACTTGTCGTTCATCATACCGTAAACCCAAATAATCTGCGCTTCCGGGTAAACGCCGCGAATGTCTTTAAGAAATTCTACGGCGGCCTCGGTAAAGGTCTGGTCGGGCACCGCTCCGCCGACATCGTTCGTGCCGGCGTTAATCACGACCACGTTCGGCGTCCATAACGAAAAATCCCAGGGTTCTCCCGCGCGGGAAGCGTACCGGAAGAAAATCGGAATCTCATTGTCCTTCTCGCCGTTGCAGTTGCAGACGATTCCCTTGCCGGATATGCAGATATAGCGCGCGTCCGCGTCCAGTTCCTTCGCGGTGAAATACGCGTACGTCATCGTGCTGTCCTGCTGGTAGGTATGGTAAGTAGTCTCGCTCGGTTCGGCGATCACCCCGTACCCGCAGGTGATGGAATCCCCGTAAAATTCGATTTTACGCGGCTTGTCGAAAGGCGGAGCCATAAACTTCTGGTCTTTGCCGAAAAGGCTGATATCTTTAAAAAGAAGCGGAATCTCGCCCTCGGTGATTCGCAGCACCGTGACCCTGTGCCGCTTTTCGGGCAGGTTTTCATAAATAATCTTTTCTTTGCCGGTCGAAACCGCAAAGCGCTGTTCCTTCCCGTCGACGAACACCTTGACGTATGCCGGTTCGTCGCAGGTAAACTCCCCGAACGACAGGATAAAGCCGCTTCCGAAGAAATTAAAGCTAATGCCGCTGTTGGACCAATCAAACGCAAGGCAGTCTTTTTTAACGGTATGGCGCCCCAAAATGCGCACGTACTTCCCGTTGTCCTCGCTGAGTTTGATCACGCCGTCTCCAAAAACGGGCAGTCTTCTTTCCATTTTTTATTTCCCCCACTCTCATCCTAAGGGGAAATATAACATATTTTTAATTAATTTTTACCGTACAATTTAATTAACAATTTGTAAATTTCGGCGATTACAACGGTAGAGCCCGAGAGAAGAAAGACGACCAGCCATTCTCTAAGCCCCAGCGCCGCGGAGCCGAACAGGTTGGAAAGGAACGGAACCAGGACTACCGACAGCTGCAGCCCAAGGCAGATAAAGAAGGACAGGATCAGGTAGGGGTTGCCGAACAGGTTGGAGCGGAAAACCGATTTTCTGCTGTGCACGTTGAACGAGTGGAACAGCTGAGCGATGGAAAGCACAAGGAAGCACATGGTTCTGCCGAGGATGCTGCCGCCCATTTTGGTGCCGGCGATATACGCGATCAGCGAGATAAGCCCTATGTATATTCCGCCCGCCAGCATTTCGAACGCCATGCCGCGCGCAAACAGCGACTCGCCTTTTTGAATGGGTTTCTGCTTCATCACGTCGCGTTCGGCTTTTTCGAGTCCGAGCGAAATGGCGGGCAGGCTGTCCGTCACGAGATTGACCCACAAAAGCTGGATTGCGGTCAGGGGCGCTGGGAAACGTAAAACAATCGCGGCGAAAACGGTCAGAATTTCGCCGATGTTGCAGGAGAGCAGAAAGTGCACCGCTTTTTTGATGTTCGCGTAAATCGCCCTGCCCTGCCGGACCGCTTCGACGATGGTCGAGAAATTGTCGTCGGTCAGAATCAGGTCGGCGGCTTCTTTCGCCACGTCGGTGCCGTTAATGCCCATCGCGCAGCCGATGTCCGCTTTTTTCAGCGCCGGCGCGTCGTTGACGCCGTCGCCGGTCATGGCGACCACCATGCCGTTCCGCTGGAACGCCTCGACGATTCTGACTTTGAATTCGGGCGTGGTTCGGGCAAAAACCGTGCAGTTTTTAACCGCTCTGGCAAGCGCTTCGTCGTCCAGTTCCGACAACTCTTTTTCGGTATGACATTCGTCGCCCTCGTTGTAAATGCCGATGCTTTTCGCGATTGCGATGGCGGTGTCCAAATGGTCGCCGGTAATCATAACCGGGCGGATGCCCGCGCGCTTGCACAAAGCGACCGCTTCGTACACCTCCGGACGGGGCGGGTCCAGCATGCCGCAGAGCCCGATGAACTCAAAACTGCATTTTGCCGGGTCGTTCGGCGGAGCGGCGCTTTCGGCTTTCGCGAACGCCATGACGCGCAAAGCCCGGCTCGCCATATCGGTAACTGCGCGGTCCGCCGCGCCGGTGTTTCCGCGGCACAGAGGCAAAATCACGTCGGGCGCGCCTTTGATATAGGTGATATAGCCGCTTCCGTACCGATGCACGGTCGCCATGTATTTTTTCTTGGAGTCAAACGGAATTTCCCGGACGCGCTCGTATTTCTGAATGACGGCTTCATAATCGGGGATGAACTGCTTCGCATAGTCCAGCAAAGCGGTTTCGGTCGGAGAGGAGAAGTTGTTGCATAGGATAAAAGGAAGAGAAAGCTTCTTTCCGTCGCCGAAAACTTCGGTCACCGTCATTTTGTTCTGCGTCAGCGTGCCGGTTTTGTCCGAGCAGATGACGCTTGCGCAGCCCAGCGTTTCGACGGCGGGCAGACGCTTGACCACCGCTTTGTGCTTTGCCATCATCTGCACGCCGATGGAAAGCACGATGGTCACGATCGCGGGCAGGCCTTCCGGGATGGCGGCGACGGACAGGCTTACCGAAGTCAGAAACATCTCGGCGACCGGCATGCCCTCGACGACGGCGATGAGAAAGATAACGGCGCAGATGATTAACGCGGCGTTGCCCAGCACGCTGCTGACCTTCGCAAGCCTTTGCTGGAGCGGGGTTTTCGCGTTGTCGTCGCCTTCGAGCATTTTCGCGATTTTCCCGACGTAGGTGTCCATTCCGGTCGCGACGACGACGCCTTTTCCCCTGCCGGAAACGATGGCGGTTCCAGACCACGCCATGTTGTGCATATCGGTGATGTGCGCGTTTTCAGGCAGGATAAGGCTTGCGTCCTTGTTGACGCCCAGCGATTCGCCGGTGAGCGCCGACTCGTCGATCACCAGCTCGTTCGCCTCGGTCAGGCGAATATCCGCGGGGACAAAGCAGCCCTTTTCCAAAAGAACCGTGTCGCCGACGACGATGTCTTCGCTTTTGATTTTAACCGGTCTGCCGTCCCGGATGACGGTGGATTCGGGGGAGGACAGCGAGCGCAGCGCTTCGAGCGCCTTCTCGGCCTTGTTTTCCTGAATCACGCTGATAATCGCGTTGAAAACCACAATCAGCAGAATGATGATCGGATCCGCGTTGCTCTCGTTGCCGATGAGCGACGCGATGTAGGAGATGCCAGCCGCAATCAGCAGGATAATCGTCATCTTGTCGGCCATCGCGGCGAAGAAGCGGACAATAACGCTTTTCTTCTTTTTCTGCGTCAAAAGGTTTTTTCCGTACAGCGAGAGCCGAAGGTTGGCCTCGCCGGAAGTAAGCCCTTCTTTTGAACAGGACAGCTTTTCATAGACGTACGAAGGTGTTTTTGAATGCCACATATATTAACCTCTTCTTGTGATTTCGTTTCTTCGAAGGAACAGCAAAAACATATTTGGTAAAATCATCAGGCCGTTGAAGATGTCCGCGATGTCCCATATCAGCCGCACCGAAGCGATCGCGCCGAAAAACGCCGCAGCGACCGAGAGAACGCGGTAGAGCGTAAGAAAGATTTTCTTGTCGGTTAAAAACAGGATGCACCCTTCGCTGTAAAAGCACCAGCTGATCATCGAAGCGTAGGCGAACACCGTGAGCAGAACCGCGAGCAGCGGTTTTCCGATTCTGCCGAAGCATTGCGCGAAAAGCGCTCCGATGTCTTCGGTGCCGGCGCAGAGCAGAAGAACGCCGGTCAGCGTCGTCACCACGAAGGTGTCGATGAAGATTTCCATTATGCCCCACATGCCCTGCGTATGCGGGGTGGCGTCCTCGGCGGCGGTGTGCGCGATCGGCGAGGAACCTATGCCGGCTTCGTTCGAGAAAACGCCGCGCGCGAAACCCACTTTGATCGCCTGCGAAATCATCGCGCCGGAGATGCCGCCGGCCGCCGCCTTGATTCCGAACGCTTCTTTGAAAATCCGAGCGAAAGCGTCCGGCAGCCCGCTTCTGTGAAGCAGGATGATGTACACGGCGCAAAGCAGGTAAATTAGCGAAACCAGCGGAACGATGACGGCGCTGACGCCGGCGATTTTCTTCTGTCCGCCGAAGATGATAACCGCGAAGAAGAAGGCGAGCAACGCCGCCGTCAGAAGCGGCGGGAAGCCGATGCCGCTCATGATGACCGCGACCGAGTTGGTCTGGGCGAGGTTGCCCGCGCCGACCGAGGCGCCCAAACAGAAAACGCAGAACAAAACCGCCAGTCGTTTGTACCCCAATTCTTTCAGGCAGTACATCGCGCCGCCGGCAAACCCGTTTTCGGTCTTTACCCGGTGATTGAGCGTGATATACACCTCGGCGTATTTCGTCATCATGCCGAAAAAACCGCTCAGCCACATCCAGAAAAGACTGCCCGCGCCGCCGGCCGCGATCGCGTAGCTGACGCCGATGATGCTGCCCACGCCGACGGTGCCGCCGACGGCGGTCGCGACCGCCATAAAGGGGCTGACCCCGTTGTTTTGATTCGCGCGCCCGAGCGAGCCGAACGTCCCGCGCACAATTTCCCGGATTCCCCGTATCGGGAACCAGCCGGACTTTACCGTAAAGTACACGCCCACCGAAAGGATGATTCCGATGGTCGGCATGCCCCAGACTATGTTTTTGACTGCCTCGATGATCAAGCGCATCATTCCTATGCTTTTAGCCGCTTTTGATATACGGATGTTAGTAAATGTATATGAAAACAGACAGGCTTTATTACTTGACGCTTACAAAATTCGGAAAGGTAAAAACTTTTTTTGCTTCATTCTTTCATATTCGGCAGTTTTATGATAAAATAAAAAAAAAGACAAAAAAGCAGGTGCTGATATGAAAACCGCGATTATCACCGGCGCATCTTCCGGACTTGGAAGAGAATACTTTAAGGTTTTGACGGAAATATACCCGGATATCGAGGAGTTCTGGCTCGTCGCGCGGCGGGAGAACCGGCTAAGAGAGCTTGCCGAGAGCGTTCCGAACGCGAAATGCCTGATTCTTCCGCTGGATTTGACCAAAACCGAAGCGGTCGAGCTTTACAGGCAAAAGCTTGAGGAGAAAAAGCCCGAAGTGGAAATCCTGATCTGCAACGCGGGCTTCGGAAAGCTCGGCGACGCCGTTGACATTCCGGTCGTGGACCAGACGGACATGGTTACGCTCAACTGCACCGCGCTGACCGCCGTCACGCTGCTGACCATTCCGTATATGAAAAAAGGGTCGTCCATTATCGAAGTCGCGTCCATCGCCGCGTTTTCCCCGACGCCGAGAATGACGGTTTACAGTTCTACCAAGGCTTATGTGCTGTCTTTTGCGCGAGGTCTGCGGCGCGAGCTGAAGGAGAAGGGCATCAACGTGCTTGCCGTCTGCCCCGGGCCGATGGACACCGAGTTTTTCGACGTTGCGGACGCCAAAGGCCGATCGAAACTTTTACAGATCATGCCCCGCTGCAGCGTGCGGGAGGTTGCCTACCGTTCCGTTGTTCAAGCGCGGAAGGGCAAGGGCGTTTACACAAATAAATCCATCTACAAGTTTTACAGGATTCTGACAAAGCTTCTGCCGGACAGCGTTACCATGCGGAAGCTGTAAGTTTGGTGTTTTTATATGGTGATTGATTTTCATACGCATATTTTCCCGGACAAGCTGGCGGAAAAGGCAATTGCAAAACTTTCGGCTATCGGCGGCATCCCCGCGCTTTCCGACGGAAAGGCGGACGGGCTTTTAAAATGCATGCAGGAGGACGGAATCGACATATCCGTTGTGCTCAACGTGGCGACCAACGTCGAGCAGGTCGAAAACGTCAACAGGTTCGCGGCGTTTATCAAAGAACACTATCCGAACCTTATCCCCTTCGGCTCTCTTCACCCGCAGAGCGAAAACCCGAGAAAAATTGTCAAAGCGCTCAAAGACGGCGGAATCAAGGGCATAAAACTGCACCCCGATTACGTCGAAACGCAGGTGGACGACGAGCGTTTTGCGCCGGTTTTCGCGGCGGCGGACGAGTTCGACATGCCGGTGGTCATCCACGCGGGCTGGGATTTCAAGTCGCCCGACCATGTGCACGCTTCCGCGGACGCGATTTTGAAAGTAATCGGGCGTTTTCCGAACCTGAAGCTGGTCTGCGCGCATTTCGGCTGCAACCGGTTCTGGGACGACGTCGTCAAAAAGCTGTGCGGGAAAAATCTTTACTTCGATACCGCTATTGCCTGCGAACGGTTCGGCATGAAAAGAGAAACCGCGGAGACCATCATCAAAAACCACGACGACGAAAAAATCCTTTTCGGTTCCGATATGCCCTGGTGCAGAGCGCAAGAGGTGCTTCGGTTCATCGACTCGCTGGACATTCCGGGCGAACAGAAGGAAAAAATCTATTATAAAAACGCGAAAAAGCTGTTGGGTCTGCCGGCGTAGCAGTTGTGTAAAATTTTTTTGATGACCAGCGCATACGTTGACTTTTGCATATGCTTGTGCTAAAATATATCAATCTATTAGAGGAACTGTTTGAAGGGATAAGCTATGGTTATCAGAAACTCAATCAAAGCGATTATCATAAAAAATACAAAGCTGCTTGTCACCAAAATGAAGCACGGCGACACGATTTACTACACCCTGCCGGGCGGAAAGCAGGAGGTCAACGAGCTGATGCTCGACGCGCTCAAGCGCGAGGTGCTTGAGGAAACCGGCTACAAGGTAGAGCCCAAGAGTCTGTTGTTTATCCGCGAGGGCTTCAAGGACGAGCATGAGCAGGACACGCACCGTATCGAGTTTATGTTCGTCTGCGATATTGTCGAGGAGGTCGGCGAAAGCGCGCTGGAGTACGACGTCAACCAGATTGGTACATACTGGCTGAACATCGACAACATCATGCACGAGCCGCTGTATCCGGTCGATATGCGCAAAGTCATCAAGAACTACTACTTAGGAAAAAAATCCCCGATTTACCTCGGCGAGATGTAAAAAAAGAGCGATATACCCGTTGCGAGCAGGTATATCGCTTTTTTATTTGCTTTATAATAGAATAGCCTATTTCCCCGCGCCGTCTTTTAAAATCCCTGTTTTGTCCAGCCCGATCGTCACCGCGACGGCAGCGGCGCCTTTGATAAGGTCGGCGGGGATAAAGGGCAGGACGCAGACCGAAAGGCTGGCGTCCAGCGGGTTTCCGGTCAGGTGGGAAAACCAGAGCGTTCCCATGGTATAACAGATCAGCGTCGCGGCAAGGATGCCGGCCGAGAGGGAGAACAGACCGCGCTTCTTAAACAATTTTACCGACAGCGCAATCACCAGCGCCATAAAGGGGTACGCCCACAAAAAGCCGCCGGTCGGACCGACGAATTTTCCGAAGCCGCCCTCAAATCCGGAGAAAACCGGCAGCCCGATGACGCCGAGAACAAGATAGACAAGCGTCGCTGATACGGCGTACGGCGGCGGCAGAACGGCGCCGCAGAGGAAGACCGCAAACAAAGAGAGGGTAATGGGAATCGGCCCGATCGGAATCGGGAAGGGCGCGGCTATGCATAGAACGGCGGCGAATACCGCCGTAAGCGTGATGTTTCGAATGGTTCTCTTTTTCATACGCATCGTTTCAACCTTTCTGACCAATATGTCGTATGGATATGTCATAAGAGGACAGCTTTTCGGTTCTGCCGTCCGCGTACCGTACGAGAAGCGCCGCGTTTTCGTCGATATCCTCTGCGACGGCGGGAATCTGCATGCCGTTTTTTATCACGAAAATCTCTCTGCCCAAAACCACCGAGCGCGCTTTGTATTCGTGCAGAAAGGCTTTGCTTTCCAACTTCGGCAGATCCGCGAAAAGCCGGTTTAATATCTGCGCGGCCAGATAAGGGCGGGAAACCTGTTTGCCGCCTGCCGAAACCGAGCCGGCGGTGTTTTTTATTTCCTCCGGAAAATCGGCGGTCGAGACGTTCACGCCGATGCCGACAACCGCGTACTCAAGCAGTCCGTTCTCCAGATTGATGCCGCCCTCGGTCAGGATGCCCGCGATTTTTTTGTCGTTGCAATACAGGTCGTTGACCCATTTGATGCCGACCGGGACAGCGCAGACCTGCTCGATCGCTTTGGCGGCAGAAACGGCGGCGAGCGTGGTCAACAGCACCGACTTTTCTGCGCTCAGCTGCGGGCGCAGCAAAACCGACATATAAATGCCGCTGTCCGCCGGGGAGTAGAAACTTCTGCCCATGCGTCCTCTGCCGGCGGTCTGCTCGTTCGCAATCAGGACTTTTCCTTCCGGCTCTCCGCATGCTGCCAGTTTTTTGAGCTCCGTATTCGTAGAGGGCAGGCTTTTGCGCGCCTCAATCCGGCAGTTTTTTGCGGCGCCCTCCAAATAGGGAAGAATGCTTTGCTCGGTTAAAATATCGTTTTCCGCCGAAAGGCGGTACCCTTTGTTGGGCGAAGAATCAATGAGATAGCCTTCTGTCCGCAGCTGTTTGATATGTTTCCAGACGGCGCTGCGGGTAATCGAGAGCTTGTCCGCGATATACTGCCCGTTGACATAGCGCCCCCTGTTCGCTTCGAGTATCGCAAGCAATTCGTTTTTTATGATGAAACCCTCCTGCTATAAAAAAGTTTTTGTCAGTATATCATATCGGCCGCACATTGTCAACCGTAAACGGAAAAATGGTTGACAATTTATTGAAAAAATACTTGATTTATTAATAATTGTTTTTTTATAATGAAGCTAAATTAAAAGAAGAGCGGCGTATCGTTAAAAAGCACAAGAATTGATCGCAAATATGTTTAGAATTCATAAATTTGCTTCAGTACGCTTCGTTGCTGTCGAAATTTTATTGACAGAAAAATGTTTTAATGGTATTATTAAAGCAATAATGTTCTCATTTAGAGACATAAATTGAAATATATCTCACGAAAGGAAAGGTTTGTATGACCAGCAGGAAATTCTTTGTTGTGCTCACCTGCCTGCTTTTGTCATTGACATTTGCACTCGGCGCATGTAATACATCTTCAGGCGACGAAACCAGTGGAAGCACGTCAACGACAGGCAGAATAGGCAACGAGCATGGCGGTTTTGATCCGGCGACGAACAGATACTATGTGAACATGCCGGCGTTTAATTTCGATAAGAAAGAGTTCAACGTATTGGTCCTTGACAACACCAGGGAAACGACTTACTATTCCGAAGAAGTAGGTGTTGACAAGTACGAAACAACCGACGAAGTTCTTGAGGACGCAGTACGCAACAGGAATAATAAGGTATTTGAAGATTACGGCGTAACAATCAACGCTGTATACGCAGCCAATGTCTTTGAAGACTTGAGCAAAGATGTAAAAGCGAACACCGGCGCGTACGACATGGCAATGCCGTTCCTGTACCAGTGCGTAAACCTTGCGCAGTCCGGCGACATTTACGATCTCAGAAGCGATCCGTTCAACAAGTACATTGATTTAGAAATGCCTTGGTGGGATCAGAACGCAACCGCATCTCTGTCCATCGACAACAAGGTCTTCTTCACGACCGGCGACATTTCCATCATGCAGAAGATTGTCTCTGTTGCGGTAACCTTCAACAAGGATATGCTCAAGGACAACTTCCCGGACGTTAACCTTTATCAGGAAGTCAGAGACGGAAAATGGACGCTTGACAGAATGATTGAGCTGTCCAAGCAGGTCACCAAAGACTACACCGGCGAAGGCGAAATGACCTACAAGGACATTTGGGGTCTTTCCGGTTCTTACGGCGACGCGTCCATGATGTATCTTGCATCGGGCGAGAAACTGATTACCAAAGACGAGAACACCGACTATCCGATTCTTGCGATCGGCAACGAGAGATCTCTCAACGTTGCGAAGAAGATTTTAGAAGAGCTTCAGCGGAAGAACGAGTGGGTCATCCATGCTAATGAGTTCAGAGATGTCTCTGATATCTGGAAGACCTCTTTGGATATTTTCGGCGAGAACCGCGCATTGTTCCGTACTTCCGCGTTCTCCGCAATCAAGAAGCTGAGAAACTACACCGACAACAGCGACTTCGGCGTTATTCCGATGCCCAAGTTTGACGCGGATCAGGAGAAGTACTACACACCGTGTTCCGCTACGCTGGCGTACGGCGTTGTTATTCCGAAGTCCGCGCCGGATCCCGAGTTCTCCGCATTCATGACCGAGGTAATGGCTTGCGAAGCGAAGAACTATATCACCGACGCTTACTATGAGACCATCCTGAAGTCGAGAGACTTAAAGGACGAAGAGAGCGAGGAAATGCTCGACAAGTATATCTTCAACAATGTGGTATACGACCTCGGAATCATCTACAACTTCGGCAACGTTTCCTCTATGTTCAACACGCTGATGTCGAGCGGAAATTCGGATATAGTATCGACGCTGGATGCAAACAGAGATGCTATTGAAGCTGCGATCGATCAGGTAGTACAGCAGTATCAGGATTCACAGTAACGAATTTGTAAAATAAAAAGGCGGCGCTTAAAAAGCCCGCCTTTTTCATAGCGGCGAAAATAAACGGTATGCGCTGATTGCTTTTTTGGCAATACGTACGGTTTATTCTTCCGTTCATCGGAAACGGAGAACGCGGCGATAATCTGAAAGATGCGGGTGTTAAAACTGCCCGTAAAAAATAACGGGTGGTTGAGAACCACCCGTTCGATTTTTTGGTATGTATAAGGTTTTTTAAGACTTTACTGGAATTCCTTATAGAAGTTTACGGTCTGCTCAAGCTGACTTTGTGCAGCGTCTTTCAGCGCGTCATAGGTGGATGCGAAGGAATCTCTGGGCTTGGATTCTAACGACTGCAAAGCGACGTCGAGACCGCCCCAGGCGTAGATAATTCCGATATCGCATCCTCTGGTCGTGAAGATGAGGTCCAGCATCGCGATGGAGTCGTCGTCTCTTGTCTTCTGGTATTTCAGCGCTACTTCATAGTATGCGGGATATACATAGTTTCTGCTCTCTGCAGCGAGCGACTCAAGAATGATTCCGGTAAACTCGAGTTCCTCACCGTCGACCGTACTCGGAATCGCAAAGCAGGTGCTGACCCACGGATTGATCAAGCTGTGGTAGGATTCCTGTTCTTCGTTAAACAGCGGAACCGGAACAATTCCAAAATCGTCTTCCATTTCAACGAGCGAGTCGGTTGAATTGATATTGGCTGAGAAGAACAGGCAGCGGCCCTCCAGGAAGGGCTTGATTGTCAGCGATACGGGCCATTGCGCTTCGTTGAAATAATCGTTCGCGTTCAGGTAGTGTTCGTCGTCATGTACAAGGTCAAGCATTTTATCAATAACTCTGACGGAACGTTCGTTGTACATCGTCAGCATAGGATAGCCGTCCGAACCGATCTTGGCGATTCTTTCGCCCGAACCATAGAAAAGCGCCCACATATCGTCAAGCTGTCCGGACCAGCCCATGCTGTCTCTGTATGTAATTCTGCCGTCGCCGTCCAGATCCTGGCCGATGGTTTTTGCCATCGTGAACACTTTGTCCATTGTCCACTTATGATTCTTGACAAGCTCGTAAGGATCATCAAGGTTGTGGTCTTTTATCAGCTGCTTGTTGAACATCAGCGCCGCCGTAGCGCCTTTGTTGATAACGCCGATGTCGCCGACTGTGAAATACAGCTTGTTGTTGATCGTAAGCTCTTTGTTAAACGCCTGGTCCCACCACGGTTTGCTCATATCTAAGTAGGGAACCGTGAACAGGTCGTGCAGATAACCGCCTGCGGCAAGCGTCGCGCCGTCGTAAATGCAGGGAACCACAACCTGGAAATCGTTGGTGCCGGCCGCGGCGTTCCGTCTGATGGTTTCGGCAAACTCGCCGTTCTTGCGTTTTAAATCGTAAACATAGATTTCTTTAATTTCTACGTTGAATCTTTCTTCTACAACCTGGTTTCTTCTTTGAATCGCATCGTTAACGACGGTGGACATTCTTTCTGTATTTTCGTTGTAAACGATTTCAGACTCATGCGTCGGGTTAACGCCGCAGGTTAAAAAGGTGAGTGTTCTTCCGCCGAAGTTCACAATCGGCACATCCGCAACGTGCAGTCCGTTCCCTTCCGAGGAAGCGGTTGCGGATACGTCTTTGCCGGCGGTCTCTTCACCGCAAGCGGCGAGAAACACGGAGCCAAGCATCAATAGCCCTAAAGCTATACAAAGCGCTTTTTTCATAGTAACCTCCTATATTCATATGCTTGACATCAATATACCATTTATTTATCAGAAAAGCAAGTAGTTGTTCACATCTATCAACATTTCGGATAAGAATATTTAATTAAATATTGCAAAAATTTACTTTATATGTTATTCTATTCCCGTTAAGGATGTGATGGCTTTGGGAAAAAAGATTAATCCCAATAAAGAAGGCAGAAGAATCAAAACATTGCCGCCGATCAGCAAAGTTGCGCCTTATATTATGAAAACAAGGCAGGACGCTTCCAACCGATTGTCCGATACGCTCGATATTGAGAAGGCCGACGAGTTTATCTTCAAGAAGCGTCAGCAGGGGCTGAAAGGCTTCGGCATGCTTCACCTGTTCATCGCCGCGTACGTAAGGCTGGTTTCGCAGCGTCCGGCAATCAACCGCTTTATCAGGGGTCAGAAAATCTACGCGCGCAACTGCATTGAGGTAATGCTGACAATAAAAAAGGAAATGAAGCTCGAAGCGCCCGATACCTGCTTAAAGCTCATTTTCCCGCCCGACGCGACTGCCGACGATGTGTACTGGATTATTCAGGACGCGGTGGAAAAGAGCAGGGCCGCCGAGAGCGATTTTGACGATACGGCAAAGATACTCAACTACATACCCGGTTTGTTGTTAAAGTTTACCGTCTGGCTGTTAAAGCTGATGGATTATTTCGGGCTGATTCCCAGAAAGCTCACGAAACTGAGCCCCTTCCACGGCAGTTTTGCGATCACGTCGATGGGTTCGCTCGGCATTCCGCCGATTTCGCATCATCTGTATGATTTCGGAAACATTCCGATATTCTGCGCTTTCGGCGCGAAATATACGAAGTACGAGATCGGGCCGGACGGAACCGTCAAGCAGCGCAAGTATGTCGATTATAATATCAATACCGACGAGCGTATCTGCGACGGTCATTATTTTGCTTCTGCCCTTAAGCTCTTTAAATCGATACTGAAAAATCCGGAAGTTCTGGATAAACCGCCGGAGAAAGTTTACGAGGATATTCCATAAATAACAATTCCGGTGCCGCGCGGCACCGGAATTGTAACTCTGCCACTCCCTTTATTTTAATACGGGGATTTTTTTGTAACCAGATTTGGAAATAAAGCAGAACGATACAGGAAAGCGCAAGGAATACAGCATGAGTACGGAAAAATTATGGGCGGGACGCTTTAAAAAGCGTCTTGACGATAAAGCAAACGATTTTAATACCTCGCTGCCGTTTGACATGCGCATGTACCGGCAGGACATCGAAGGCTCGATCGCGCACGCGAAAATGCTTGCCCTGCAGGGCATCATTACGGTCGAGGACGGAGAGGCGATTGTAAAAGGGTTAACAGGCATTCTGGAGGACATCGAGCGCGGCAGGCTTTCGATCGAGGGCGAATACGAGGACATCCATTCCTTTGTGGAGGGGAAACTGACCGAACGCATCGGCGACGCGGGTAAACGGCTTCATACCGCGCGGAGCAGGAACGACCAGGTCGCGCTGGATATTCGGCTGTATCTGCGGAACGAATGCGACAAAATCGAGGGTTTGCTAAAAGACCTGATTTTGACGGTTGCGGAGCTTGCCGAAAAGCACGCCGATACCGTGATGTGCGGCTATACGCATTTGCAGCGCGCCCAGCCGATTACCTTCGGGCAGCATCTGCTCGCGTATGCGTTTATGTTTTTGCGCGACCTCGACAGGTTGCGCGACTGCAGAAAGCGCATGAATATCTCGCCGCTCGGCTCCTGCGCGCTCGCGGGCACCGGATTCCCGATCGACAGACTGAAAGTTGCGGAACTGCTCGGGATGGACGGGATTTGCGAGAACAGCCTGGACGGCGTTTCGGACCGCGATTTCGCCGCGGAACTGGCTTTTGTCCTTTCGCTGACGATGACGCACCTCTCCCGTTTTTCCGAGGAAATTATCCTTTGGTGCTCGTGGGAATTTAAATTTATCGAGCTGGACGACAGTTTCTCGACCGGTTCGTCGATTATGCCGCAGAAGAAGAACGCGGACATCGCCGAGCTTGTCCGGGGAAAGACCGGCAGGGCTTACGGCAATCTGATTGCGCTGCTGACGGTTTTAAAAGGGCTTCCGCTTGCATATAACAAGGATATGCAGGAGGATAAGGAAGCGATTTTCGACAGCGTGGATACGGTCAAGAACGCGCTCGCGGTGTTCGCGCCCATGCTCAAAACGATGAAGGTCAACAAGGAGAACATGCGCAAGGCGGCCGCGGAAGGCTTCATCAACGCGACCGACGGCGCCGATTATCTGACCGCGAAGGGCATTCCGTTCAGAACCGCGTATAAAATCATGGGCGAGATTGTCGCTTACTGCATCGAAAACGGCAAAACCCTCGAAACGCTGTCCCTTGCGGAGTACCGGAAATTCTCCGACGCGTTTGAAGCGGACGTTTATCAAGCGATAGACCTTGATCAATGCGTCGCCAAGCGCAATTCAAGAGGCGGAACCGGCAGAGAATCGGTGAACCGGCAGATCGAAATTGTAAAAAAAGCATTGCAGCAGTAACATATAAAAATGGAAGCGGCAGTGAAGGCTGTACGATGATTGCCGACTTCTTTTTCAGTGGAGTTTGTTTGCAGCCGACATCTTAGTGCTTTCATCCCGGGAATCTGCATAACTATTGAGAAAGAAGGTACTTTTTTGAAAAACAGCTTTTTACTCATGTCCAAAACCGCTGTAAAACTTTATACCTGCGTAAAGGCGCTGCCTATTTACGACTACCACTGCCATTTATCGGCGGAGGAAATTTACAAAGACGAGCCGTTTGAAAACATCGGAAAGCTCTGGCTGGAGCACGACCACTACAAATGGCGGCTGATGCGTTCCTTTGGCATCGACGAGGAAAGGATAACCGGCGGCGCCGACTGGCGCGAGAAGTTTTTGGCGTTCTCGCAGGCGATTGCGTATGCGGCGGGCAATCCGCTATACCACTGGACCGCCATGGAACTGAGCGCTTATTTTGGGATAGACCTTCCGCTCAATCCCGAAAACGCCGAACTGATCTGGAACACCGCGAATTCGATTATCAAAGCGCGCAAGCTCTCGCCGAAAAAACTAATCCGCCAGTCCAACGTAAAATACATCGCCACGACCAACGACGTCACCGATTCGCTCGAATTTCACACGACGCTGCGCTATGACGATTATGTCGTGACCGTCGCGCCCGCCTTTCGGACGGACAGGCTGCTGCTGATAACGGAAAAGGAGTATCCCGCCTACATAATAAAGCTGTCGGCGCTGACGGAGATGGAAATTAAAGACTTGAGTTCGCTGCAGGCGGCGGTGGCGAAACGGCTTGATTTCTTTAAGCGGCTAAACTGCCGTTTTTCGGACGTCGGCATACCGTATTTTCCCGACAGCGTCGCGGATTTTAAAGAAGCAGACCGGATATTCCGCGCGGCTTTGGAAAGGAAAGAGATTACCGAGCGGGAGTTTCTTGCGTTCCTCGGGTATATGTTTGTGTTCTTAGGCAACCTGTACCGGGAGAACAATATCGTCATGCAGTGGCATCTTGCCGCCGCGCGAAACGTAAACAGCCGGCTTTTCGCGGAAAAAGGCGCCGACAGCGGCGGCGACTGCATCGGAGAGCCGATTCCGACGCGGGATGTCCTCAGAATCTTGGACGCCATCAACAACTGCGGCGGGCTGCCGAAAACCATACTGTATTCGCTTCATCCCGCCATGCTGGAGCCGCTGGCGGTGGCGGCAGGCTGTTTTGAGAATGTGTTCATAGGACCGGCGTGGTGGTTCAACGACCACGTCCTCGGCATTACGCAGACGCTGGAAACGGTTGCGCACAGCGGACTGATCGCCGCGTTTCCCGGCATGGTGACCGACAGCCGCAGCTTTCTTTCCTATGTCCGGCACGACTATTTCCGGCGCATTTTATGCTCTCTTGTTGGCAACTGGGTGGAAAGCGGCGAGTTCTGCGGCGACGCCGAGCAGCTGTGTGTAAAAATCTGCTGCGGCAACGCAAAAAAATTGATTGAGGGGACATAAGGTTATGGTTTTGGGCGCGCAGTTGTACACGCTACGAGAATATGCCAAAACGCCGGAAACGCTGGCCGATACGCTTGCGCGCGTGGCGGAGATCGGCTATCCATCCGTACAGGTTTCCGGAACCTGCGCCTACGAGGCGGAATGGCTGGACGAACAGTTAAAAAAGAACGGGCTTGTGTGCGCCGCAACCCACTTCAGTCCCGAAAAGATCAGAGAAACCCCCGAAGAAACGGCGGCGTTTCACAACCGGTTCGGCTGCAAAAACATCGGCATCGGCAGCATGCCCGGCGGACTGAACGGCGATGACGACTATAACCGCTTTGTCCGCGAGTTTAAACCGGCGGCACAAAGAATCGCCGCGCTGGGCAGCCGTTTTCTGTACCACAATCATTATCACGAGTTTGTCAGAAGCGCAGACGGAAAGTTATACATCGAGAAAATGGCGGCGGATTTTTCGCCGACGGAACTGGGCTTTATATTAGACACCTACTGGGTGCAGTACGCCGGCGGAGACCCGGCGAGCTGGATTCGGAAACTGTCCGGCAGGGTAAAATGCGTTCACCTAAAGGATATGGCGTATGAAAACGGACAAAGAATGGCGCCGGTCGGTTCGGGCAACATGAATTTCGAAGCGATTATCGCCGCCTGCGCCGATGCCGGAAGCGAGTTTTTGCTGGTCGAACAGGACGAATGCTACGGCGAAAATCCGTTTGCTTGCTTAAAGAAGAGTTATTTGTATCTAAAATCGCTTGGACTTGATTGACTCCCGGTATGGGAAGGGGATAACATGAGAAAAGTAAGGCTCGGCGTCATAGGAGCGGGCTATATTGGAAAAACACACATAAACAATATTTTAAGCGGCTGCTGTCCGGAAATCGAGGTCACGGCGGTCGCCGACGCGATGGACGGCAACCTGAAATGGGCAAAGGAGAAAATCGGCTCGTCGGTCGCGGTATTTAAAAACGAAGACGAATTTTTCGACAGCGGCCGTATGGACGCGGTGCTTGTCGCCGTGCCGCATTACGATCATCCGAGACTGGCGATCGAAGCCTTCCGCAGAGGGCTACACGTGATGATCGAGAAACCGGCGGGCGTTTACACCAAACAGGTGCGCGAAATGAACGAGGCTTCCAAAAAAGCCGGCGTAAAGTTCGGAATCATGTACAATCAGCGCACCGACAAGGTTTTTCGCAGAATGCGCGAGATTGTAAAAAGCGGTTCGTTCGGTCAAATCCGGCGCACGAACTGGATCGCGACGGAATGGTACCGCCCGCAGGCCTATTATAACTCCGCGGCGTGGAGAGGCACCTGGAAGGGCGAAGGCGGCGGCGTTCTTTTGAACCAGTGTCCGCACAATCTGGATATCTGGCAGTGGATATGCGGGATGCCGGTACTGGTCGAGGCGCACATGAAATTCGGAAAGTGGCACGATATTGAGGTTGAGGACGACGTAACCGCTTACGTTGAGTTTGAAAACGGCGCGACCGGCGTTTTTGTGACCTCTACGGGCGATACGCCGGGCACGAACCGGTTTGAGATCACGCTCGACAAGGGCAAGCTGGTCGCCGAAAACGGCGTGCTGACGATCTGGGAAAACGAGGTCTGCGAGCAGGAGTTTTCCAGAACGAACACCGAACATTTCGGAAAACCGAAATGCACGACCCAGGAAGTAAGAAGCGACGGCGCGCTGGGGCACGCGGAAGTGCTAAACGCGTTTGCCGGCGCCATCCTGCGCGGCGAACCGCTGATCGCGGAGGGCGTGGAAGGCATCAACGGGCTGACCCTTTCAAACGCAATGCACCTTTCGGCATGGCTGAAAAAAGAGGTTTCGATTCCTTTCGACGAGGAATTGTTCTATTCTTTATTGTTAAAAGCATCCGATAAATAGTATAATAGACTGTGAACATATTTCTCTATAATTAAAAAATGTCGAACGATACAAAAATACGGGATATTAAAGATAATTCATATTTAATATTGATTTTTGTAATTGGATGTGCTATAATCTCTTTATCAAAATAAAGGAGGTTCATATGAAACGGCGCATTCTGAAATATGCGGCTTTGTTCGCAGTAATCTCTCTCCTAACGGCAGCTTGCTTATCGGTTCCCGCGAACGCGGAAGAGTATAACTATGTAAAAGATGGTCTCGAAGCATTATATATCGGCAACAACAACACGGGCAACGGACAGGATAAGAACGCGACCGTCTGGAAGGATTTATCCGGCAAGAACAGGGACATTACAGACGTTCCGAAGAACGGAACCAACTATTTCACCGACACCGGCTATCATCTTGATACGATGAAGGTTTACTTCCCGGCCTCGATCAACGACATTGTGAACGGCCAGGAGTTTACTATTGAAGTCGTATTTGGCGACATCGAACCGAAGGGTTCGGACTTCTTAACCTTTGTCAACTGCGCAAACGACAACTTCTCGCTCTTTAGAAGAAATGCGGGAGACAAGATTGAGGTTAAGACCAACAACAGTCCCGGCGAAAGACCCGAAGCGACCGGCGGTCTGGAGTATTTCAAGAACTCTACCGTAACGGTTACATATAAAGTCGGCGGCAAGTGCATTATTTACGTGGACGGCGAAAAGATCGACGAGAAACCGGTCAGCACAATCGTCAATGTCAATACCGACAACAGAATGTGGTTCGGCCATGACGAAGCGACGAGAAACCATGCGACCGAATACCGCGCGATCCGCTTCTATTCAAAAGAACTGACTGCCGATCAGGTTAAGGCAAACTACGAGGTTGACAAGGCGGTTTTAGGAAAAGCATATACCGGCGGCGGCACAACCTCAACGCCGGCGGAATCTTCTGCCGCTTCTTCTCAGGCGGCGATCGAGTCTTCCGCGGCCGCTTCATCGGCTGTGACCGACGTTTCTTCCAAATCCAGCGCGAGCGCGGCTGCCAGCAGCGCCGCTGCTTCCGAGGCTGCGGAGGATGACAACGAGGGCGGCAGTTCGTATTATATCTACATTATCATAGCGGCAGTTGTGGTTCTCGCGGCGGTTGTCGTATTTGTTATCATCAACAACAAAAAAGATAAAGAGGAATAATCCGCTTCGTATAAGATTACACAATACATATAAAAAAGGAGAAAGAGTATGAGGAGAAAACTAACTGCGTTCGTTACCGTTTTTTTCCTAATCGCTGCTGTCTGCATACCGTTGCTGTCAGTAAGCGCCGAGACGTATAATTACGTTAAAACCGGACTCGAAGCGCTGTATATCGGCAACAACAATACAGGCGATGGACAGGATAAAAACGCGACCGTTTGGAAAGACCTGTCCGGCAAGAACAGAAACATTGACCTAACACAGCTTTCTGCGGCGCAAAAAGAGAAGGTTTATTTCACGGATTACGGCCTTTACAACGATTCGACGAAGGTATTCTTCCCCGACGAAATCAAGGATGTTATGAACGGGGATGAGTTTACTGTCGAAATCGTACTGGGCGATGTTGAGCCGAAGGGCACTTCGTGGAATACGTTCATCAACAGCTCAAACGACAGTTTTTCGCTCTTCCGTTTGGTAAGCTCGGATCAGCTTGTCGTAAAGAGCCAGACGGACGCTAATCGCGCGAACACAAGACCCATCGTCAACAACGGTCTGGAACTCTTCAGGAATTCGACCGTAACGGTAACGTTTAAGCTCAACGGAAAGCTCACCGTTTATGTTGACGGCGTGAAGGTCAAAGACGAAAACGCTCAGCATAAGCTGTCCTGCAACGATTTCTTCTTCGGCCATGACGACACGTACAGAAATCATGCGACCGAATACCGCGCAATCCGCTTCTACTCCAAAGAGCTGACCGCTTCGGAAGTAGCGGCAAACTATGAAGTTGACAAGGTTGTGTTTGCTGAATCGAACGGCGGTACTTCGTCGGATACTTCGTCGGCGGCTTCAAGTGCGACGTCCTCGGCGCCCGCAAGTTCGTCGTCCAGCAGCGCTGCGGCCAGCACGTCCAGCGCGGCGCAGTCTGCAAGCACTTCGTCCAGCGCGGCCGGCGCGTCCAGCAGCGCAGCCAGCTCGACCAATCCTCAGACCGGAGAAAACGACATCGTTTATGCTTTCGCGATTTTAGGCATTCTCGCGCTGACTTCCATCATGGTTGTCGTCAGAAACAAAAGAAGGGCTTAATTCGTTATAAATATTTTCTATAAAAAACAAAAGAGCCTTTTGAAGGCTCTTTTGTTTTGCTTTATGTTAGTCGCCAAAAATGATTTTCTCGATATCCGAAACCTGCTCGGCGATATAGGTTGCGCCCGCTTCCTGCAGCTCTTTTAAATCGCCGTAGCCGTACAGCACGCCGATCGAATCAATGCCGCAGCGTTTGGCGCCGATGATGTCGTACTTTCGGTCGCCGACCATAACGGCCTGCGATTTGTCGGCGACGTTCGCTCCGGCGAGCGCTTTTCTTATAATATCCTCTTTCTCGCACTGCTTTTGCGCCATGTCGCCGGCGGAAACATAGGCAAAATACTTGCCGATATCAAAATGCTCTAAAATCCGTTTCGCGAACGGTTCGGGTTTTGAGGTGGCAAGAATGCAGTCGCAACCCTTTTTGCAGAGCGTGTCAAGCAGTTCCGGGATGCCTTCATAAACGCTGTTCTCAAAGATTCCGGTCACGGTGTAGCGCTCGCGGTATTTCTCAAGCGCGATCGCCGCTTCCTGCTCGCTAAAGCCGTACATATCGCAAAAGGACTGACCCAGAGGCGGACCGATCATAAGCCTGAGCTTATCCTCGTTCTCCTCCTCGATGCCGAAATAACGAAGCGCGTGTTTCAGGCAGGCGAAGATGCCGGGCTCGGACGCCGTCAAGGTTCCGTCAAGGTCGAAAAGAATTTTCTTGTAGCTGCTCATTCAGTTTCTCCATATTATAATTTTAAACAGGTTTGAATAATTCATCATACAGTAAATTCGTGAATGTTTTGTGAACCGTTCATAAAAAAATGTTTCGTCTACATAAAGACATAAAATCGCTCTTGACAATCATTATTATTTGCTTTATAATCTATAAACACAAAGGTATATATTTCTTAAAACTGAATAGATGGGCAAACCTGCTGCGAAGCAGGGACGCAAAGCTAAGAGTCATGTTGTAAAAGCACATGATTGTCTGGTTGCATATTTCGTTTTGAAAATATGCAGCCTTTTTTTATTATACAAATACATATCAACTTATAGAACAATTTAAAAAATAGGAAGAAGGGGGAAAGCTGTGAAAAGATCGCTGTTTGGCTACAACATCAAGGAAACAGACAATTTGTTTAATTCCATGCAGAATCACATTGATGTTCTGACCGGGAAAATCACCAACCTCAACGCCGAGCTTGCCGCAAAAAGCAACGCCGCGGCAATCAGCGCGGAAGCGGAACGTAAAATTGCCGAGCTTCAAGAGAAAATAAATCTATTGGAGAAGGAAAACAATGCGCTGAAAAAGGATTTGAGCGCCGCCAGATCAAAAATCGAACATCAGGCGGAGTTCGGAACAGCTTCGAAAAAGACGACCGAAGAGCAGGCGGCCGAAAACAATAAAAAAATCGAGAACATCGGCAAGATTTATCTTACCGCGTATGAAGACGCTGAAAGAATAAGAAATAACGCCGTTGAGGAAGCGAACGAATATCTCAGGAAGTTTGAAGAAGTGAAAAAGGAACTAAAGCAAAAAATGACTGCCGTACTCGAAGAGATTCGAAAGCAGCAGAGCATGATGGAAGACACGCTGAACGAGACGGTGCAGATCATTGTAAAAGCCTTGGGAGAGTTTAGCGTTCAGAGCGACCGGATGCTGGATGCAATTGAAAAACTTGAGAGCAACGTCGCGGCAAGCGCAAATATGGCAGGGATTGAAAAGTAGAACAACAACAATTTAATCGAAAGGTCGTTCTCTGATGAAAACAGGTGCAGGCCGTCCAAACCATCGAAATACAACATCGGTTATTGTTTGCTTTATGCTTGCTGTTTGCCTGGCGTTGGTTCTGTCAGGAATAGAGATACTCGCCTTGAAAAAGAACCGGGGCGAAATCCCGATTGAGAATTGGCAGTATGCCTGGGTGAAAAAGCCGGACGAGTATATCTATGCCGAGAATAACTGGAAGCAAACGACAACCGGCAAAATAGAAAACGAAAACCGCAGCCGTTATCTGCACCTCCGCACCGAAATCGAGAGCGGCGAATCGACGAACATCTTGATAATCCGAAGCGGAAACAACCTGATGAACATAGACGTGGACGGCAAGCGCGTGCATGAGCAGCTCGGAGCCGACGAACTATATTCGGGAACCTCCAAAATCGAGGTTATGCTCGAACCTTCGGACAAGGCGCATAAAATTGATATTTACCTCTATGCGCCGTCCGTACTGCGGTTTTCCGCCTTTCTAAAAAACACCGCCGCCGTTCAGCCGCGGGATATCGCGGGGATACTGCTGGGCGCAATTCTGTTCGGCATGTCGGTTGCGCTCCTGTTTGGAAGGAAGAACGGCAAACAAAAGAAAGCCGTCACGGCGGCGGGCGTGACCTGTCTGAGTTTGGGACTTTGCGCGGTCCTTGGTCAATCCGGCATATATATCGGGCAGTTTTCGGCGCCCGTTTTTTACAAAATATTGATATTGCTTTTTATGTTCGCGTCGATCGGCGTGCAGTATCTGGCTTTCGTGATGCTTGAAGCGCATCCAAAAATGAACTGGGTATTGAAGGTCAGCGCGTTTTTGCCGGTTTGCTTTATTGTGGCGCCGAACACTTCGTTTGCGCAGCTCATCCTCTGCATGTACACAATCTGGTGCGCCGCCTGCGTTTTTATCTTGCTGGCCGTTATGTTTGCCGGCGGCGTGCCGTCTGGAACGGAAAAAAGAGCGGCAGTTGTATGTTTTTTGACGGCCGCCGCGCTTCAAAGCCTATACTGGTTTTCCTATTTCATTCCATTTGACATAACGTTTATGCTGTCCGCCCTTATTGCAGCCGGGGGCGGCATCGTGGCTGCGGCGGCCGTTTGGTCCAGACAGACGATTATAGCGGACGAAAAAGAAGCCGATGTCAAAGCGGATTTGATTAAAAGAATACAGAAATACCTGTTTGAAAAAGCAGACACCAATAAAGGCCATCTCGAAAACGTTTCAAACTATGTCCGAGTCATATGCCGGCAAATGAAAATGCCGGAAAGCACGGTCGAAATGGTTGCCGACGCGGCATATCTGCACGACATTGGGAAGGTCGCTTTGCCTAAAGCGATTCTGAAAAAGGAAGAAGGCGTGGATAATAACGAGTACGAGCAGCTGCGCAGTCACGTTCTTTTTGGATATAATATTTTGATCGACCCGAGAGACCACTTTTTGCAGACGGCGGCGAATATCGCGATGTATCACCACGAAAGGTATGACGGAAGCGGGTATTTGGGCAGAAAGGGCAACGAGATTGACCTGTTCTCCCGTATCACCTCGATTGCGGATACCTTTGACGCGCTGACCTCCGATCGCTCCTATAAAAAAGCGTGGAGTTTTGACGAGGCGTACGAATACATCAACCTGCATGCGGACGATTATTTTGATCCCGATCTTGTAAGGGTATTTAACGCCTGCCGTAAGGAGATTTGGGAAATTTATCAAAAAAGCCGGACGCAATCAATCAAAAATCCGGGCGTTGGCGAAGGATTACAATAAGAACCGGATATACGCATATCATTGTTTTTCTGAGGGGAGAAAATAGATTGGAAATTTTACTGACCGGCATGCTTTCCTTTATCTCCGCCGGCTTCTGCAACAGACTTTGCAGCCGGCATAAAGTCGTGCTGGCTTCCGACGATATCGATAAAAAAAATATAGGAAAAAAGGCCATACCGTTCGTCGTTCAGCAGAATGACGAAAAGCTGGCTAAAATTTTCCATTCCTATAACTTTTCTACCGTTTTGTTCTTCTCGCCTTCCGCTGCCGGAATCCGGGAAAACCGGGGAGAACTGAGCAGGCTCGAAACCATCCTGCGTTTTTGCGCGGAGCATGAAGTAAAAAACGTTATCTACATATCTTCCGCTTCTCTTTATTCAAGAGAATCGAACTTCGATGAAAACGCCAAGCCCGAACCCTGCGACAGCGTCGGCGTCGAGCTGGAGGCCTGCGAGCGCCTTTGCGAATTCTATCGGAAGAACGAAGGGCTGTCTATCCTCATCCTGCGCGTTCCGTATCTTTACGGTTACGGCGAGAACGCTTCGGCGGTCGCAAACATGATTAAGCAGGCAATCGAACGCTCCGCGGTTCGGTTTGCGGGCAGCAGGGACCAGATCTGCGAGTTTCTCTCCGAAGAGGATTTCAGCGATCTGATTCTGAGAATCATCGACGACTGGCCGACGGAAAACGTCCTGAATGTGCCGGGCGGGTGCTCGTACTCGTTTTCCGGTCTCGGCGTTGAGTTCATAAAACTGATGCCGACACTCAAAATCTCCTATTCGGGCAGAAGCGACACGGTGCCGGTTCCGGTCAATACGGACCTTGTGCGCAGAGAGTACGACTGGATTCCGGTTGTCAATATCGCAGACGAACTTCCGCGGCTGATCCGGGAATACAGCAACCGGTTTCATCCCGAAAAGAGCGGCTTAAAACACCGCTTCGGGAAGTTTATCGCCAAAAACAGGCTGATTGTGATTCTTGCCGAAATTATTTTCGGCTATCTCATCACCGAAATGCTGAACAGTATGTCCCATACGATGGTTCAGTTCCAGTATATTGATTTTCGGCTTTTGTACGTTGTGCTGATCTCGACGATGCATGGGATTGTTCCGGGGATGGCGGCGGCCGCACTGGTCTGCGTCTCGCTGATCATCGGCTTTTCGCAGCTGAACATCGACTGGGAGAGGCTGCTTTACAATCCCGAAAACTGGGTACCCTTCGCGTGCTATCTCATCGTCGCTTCCATTGCCGGCTACACGAAGGAAAGATATTCAAACGAGCTGAAATACTTAAAAACCGAGAACAGCGCGCTGGACGAACGCTATAAGTTCCTATACGAACTTTACCGGGAAGCGCTGAAAAACAAGGGCGAGTATAAAGCGCAGATTCTTTCGTACAGCGGCAGCTTCGGACGCATTTACGAGGTCGCGCGCAGACTGAACAGCCTGCTGCCGGAGGTTATTTTCAAGGAATCGCTTGCATCGCTCGAAGATTTGCTGATGAACCAGACCATTTGCATTTACACGATTTCGACGGACGCGAACTACGCCCGCCTTGCGGTATGTTCGCAGAAGCTGAATCAGAAAGTGCCGAAATCGTTAAAACTTGACGATTATGCCGAGATAATCGAGACGCTGCGCGATGGCGAGGTCTGGTGCAACAAAGACCAGAATCCTGATTATCCCGACTACTGCGCCGGAATATTCCGCAAGGACAAGCCGGTTGTGCTGATTATGATTCAAAAAGTCAAGTTCGAGCAGATGGCGATGTATTATCAGAACCTGATACGGATTTTGTGCGGTCTGATTCAGGTGGCGCTGATTCGAGCGTATGAGTACAACGAGAAATGGGAGAGCGAGCGGTATCTGCCCGGAACCAATATTATCGATAAAGCGCACTTCCGGCTTCTGCTTGACGCAAAAAATGAAATGGCTGAAAAGGAAATCGCGGAGTTTACGCTGATCCGCATTCTCTGCAGGCCGGAAGAGCGGGCAAGCGTCAGCGAAATACTGCTGAACACGCTCCGAAGCACCGATTATATCGGAATCGGCGAAGACGACGAGCTGTACGCTTTGCTTTCTCAGGCGGGTCGCATGAATATTGACATTATCGCGCACCGTCTGCGCGAAGCCGGCATCGAATTTGAAGTCACGGATCAACTGCCTGCCGGCGCGGAAACCGCTGCTGTTTAAAAGAAAAAGGAAAGCATACAAATGTGGTTTTTTTTGATATTTCTGATCGTACATATTTTAATCTGTATATTTCTGTTCGCCGCAGTCAAAACCGGCAACATCGCGGCGCCGCCGCAAATGCTGCCGATCGCGGTATTCGTCCCGGTCTGGGGCGTCGCTACGGTGCTGGTCTGCAGCAGGATGACGAAAAAAGGACTTGCTGCGACAAGAAACGCCGAGCTGGACGACCTTATTCTGCACGCGGACGACTTGCGCAAGACCACCTTTATGGAGGAGAGAAGCGCGAAGAGCGTCGTGCCGCTCGAAGAGGCGATCCGAATTAACGACGCGAAAATCAGACGCCAGCTGATGCTGGACATCATGCGCGAGGATCCGGCGGAGTATATCCGGCTGCTGCAGGAAGCGCGTTTGAACGACGATATCGAGGTCACCCATTATGCTTCTACCGCTATGATGGAGGTTCAGCGCAAGTTCGAAGTCGACATTCAGAAACAGGAAAAAGCGCTTCAGGCGAACCCGGACAGCAAAGAGGTTCTGGACGAATACCTTCAGCTATTGAAAAAATACATCGACAGCGGAATGCTCAAAGAAAACATGCTGGTCATACAGCGTATCCGATACGACAACCTGCTAAAAAAGAAAATGACCGAGTATCCGAAAGAAAAACAGACGTATTTCGAAGCCGCGGACAATTACATAGAACTGGGATACTTCGGCGAGGCCGAGAAAATGGTCAATTATCTTGTCCGCAGATGGCCGCAGGACGAGAAAACCTGGATTTTGAAGCTAAAACTGTATTTTGAAAAACACGACAAGGCAAACTTTGAAGCTACGGTTTTAGAAATCAAAAAGAGAAAAGTGTATTTAAGCTCCCAGTACAAAGCCCTGCTTTCCTTCTGGGAAGCTCCCTAAAAACAAAAGAAAGGACAGTATAATGACGACTTCAGCAAAGCTCAGAATATTACTAATACCGTTTGTCGTTCTATCGTTACTGTCTTTACTGCTGCTTGCCGAAAGAATCGGCCTGAAGATAACGGCGGCCGACGAAGAGGTCATTTTTCTTCCGGACAGCGTAAAAAATACACCAAAAGCTGAGCAGGAAAAAGAATGTCTTATCCTGTTTGACGGATCATCCGATTCCATGGTTGCCTTCAAAAAGCAGATGACGGACATTTTAGATATCATGCGAGTGGGTTATGACACAGTTGATGTCAACGGCAGGGATATACCCGATTTAAGCAAATACAGAACGGTTGTTATTACGTTCAGCAAGCTCGAAAAGATTCAAAACAGCATTTTGCATGTTTTCGAGTGGGTAAAAAACGGCGGCAGGCTGATGTTCAGCTGCGCGCCGGAACCGTCAATCGTCTTTCAAGTGGTCAAATATAAGATGGGTATTTGGGAATCCGGCATTGATTATGTATACTGTAGCGGTGTAAAAGTTGTTTCGGATTTTATGATCGGCGCAAAAGGTGAAACATATCAGTGGTCCACATCTTGGGATTCATCATTGGCAGTAACGCTGCAGGAAAGTTGTAAAGTACATGTCGTTTCCCTGAGCGACAACCCAACACCTATGGTTTGGGAATATGACTATGGGGCAGGCAGAGTCGTCGTTAACAACCATTATATTTTAGAAAAGGTTTCCAGAGGACTGCTTGCCGCTTCATACACGCTGCTCGAGGACGTCATCGCTTATCCGGTGATCAATGCGTCAACCTTTTTTATAGACGATTTTCCATCTCCGATTCCGCAGGGCGAGTCCGAGTATATCAAAAGCTATGGACGGACCATCGACAGCTTCTACATAAACGTTTGGTGGCCGGATATGCTTGAGCTGTCCCGAAAGTACGGTTTTACCTATACGGGCGGCATCATCGAGGATTATAATGAATCCACAAAATCTCCTTTTATAAGAAACACGAATACAAGGCAGTTTTTGGACCTGGGCGGAATGCTTTTGAATAATGGAGGAGAAATATGCCTGCACGGCTACAACCATCAGCCGCTGGTCGCACAGAATTTTGACTTCCAGGGCAAATATACCTACAACAAATGGAGAAACATGGACGAGATGACGTTGGCGCTCAACGAACTGCTCGATTTTACCAAGTCATTATACCCGGACGCGAAAATATCCGTCTATGTTCCGCCTTCCAATATATTGTCCGAAGAAGGCAGGGCTGTGCTGACCACAAGAATTCCGAACATCCGCTGCATCGCCTCTCTCTATCTTATAGAGGATGTCGAGTATGAGCAGGAGTTTGATGTTAGTCCGGACGGTATCATTAATCTTCCGCGTGTTGTTTCGGGCTATATCATAGACAATTATATGAAGTGGGCCGCGATAAATGCGCTGAATCTATATTATGTCAACTCGCATTTCATTCACCCGGACGACGTGCTCGATGTTGACCGCGGCGCCGAACTGGGCTGGGAATTTATGAAGAACAGCTTCGACAGTTATTTAAACTGGCTGTACACGACCGCGCCCAACATTCGGAGCATGAACGCCAGCCGCGCCGCCGCGCAGGTCGAGCGCTATGACGTTCTGAGCGTCCAAAGAATTATTAGCGAGAATGAATACAAGCTGTCGCTGGGCGGATTTTACGACTCAGCTTATCTGATGGTCCGCATCAATAACGGAACGCCCGGAGAGGTAAAGGGCGGCAGTCTGGAAAAGCTGGAAGGCAATTTGTATATCCTCCACGCGGCCTCGTCCGAGATTACAATAGAAATTCTACATAACTGATTTGAAGTGTTATAAAAAAGGCGGTGATTTCAATTGCGAATTTGCTTGGTTCTGGAAGGCTGTTATCCGTATGTAAGAGGCGGTGTATCGAGCTGGATGCACGCGTACATCGGTGCGATGCCGCAGCATGAGTTCGTGCTCTGGGTAATCGCAGAATCCCGCGAAATGAAAGGCAAATTCAAATATGAAATGCACCCGAACGTAAAAGAAATTCATGAAGTCTTTTTATCGGACGCGCTCAAGTTAAGGCCGAAAAAAGGCTTGGCGAAGTATAAGTTTACCGAAGAAGAAATAGCGGAACTGAAAAAACTGATCGCCTGCGAGAACCCGTCATGGCCCATTTTGTTTCGAACCTATAAAACAAAGAAGGTCAACGCCGTCGATTTCTTGATGGGCGAGGAGTTTCTTGAAATTCTTCTGGAAATGTGCCGGGAGAAATACCCCTTCGTTCCGTTTGCGGAGCTGTTTCATACGGTCCGCTCGATGCTGGTCCCCATGCTTTTCCTGATGGGGCAGGACGTGCCGCAGGCGGACATTTACCACGCAACCTCCACCGGTTACGGCGGACTGCTCGGCGCGATGGGCAGCTGGAGTTCCAACAAACCGTTTATTGTTACCGAACACGGAATTTATACCCGCGAGCGCGAGGAGGAGATTCTGCGCGCGAAATGGGTTCCGCCCTACTTCAAGCAGCAGTGGATATCGCTTTTCCACATGCTTTCGCAGTGCGCGTACAACTACGCGGTCACCGTCACGTCGCTGTTCCCGCGCGCGGCGGAAACGCAGATCGAGCTGGGCTGCCCCCCTTACAAATGCAGGGTCATCCGAAACGGCATTCACATTGAGAACTTTATAAACATACCGCCTAAGGAGGACAACGGCTATATCGACATCGCCGCGATTGTGCGTCTTTCCCCGATTAAGGATATCAAGACCATGATTTACGCTTTCGTTGAATTGAAAGCGAAAGTGCCGAACGCCCGGCTGCATATTTTGGGCGATACCGACGACGAGGATTACGCGAAAGAATGCGTAGAGCTGGTAAAACAGCTTGAGGTAAAGGATATCTTTTTCGTCGGCAACACGAACGTGCCGGAATATCTGAAAAATATTGACTTTACGGTACTGTCGAGCATTTCGGAAGGTCAGCCGCTCGCGGTGCTGGAGTCCTTTGCCGCCGGCAGACCCTGCGTCACGACGGATGTCGGCTGCTGCCGGGAGCTGCTGAACGGGTACGCGGACGACACGTTTGGAAAAGCGGGCGTCTATGTGCCGCCGATGCACGCGGAAATGCTTGCTGCCGGAATGGAACTGCTTTGCAACCGGAAGGACGTGCGCGTTTCGATGGGAAAAGCCGGCAGGGAGCGCGTTAAAAAGTACTATGTGCATACGGATATGATTCGGAGATATCTTGAGAACTACGAGGAGGCGCTGTCGCAGTGGCAGGCATTGGATTTGAGCTGAAAAAACTGTTCGCAAAAAAAGGCCTGTTCGCTGCCATGAAGGCGTACGGATACGCGGGCATTATTTGCGCCGGACCCATGCTGCTCGGCGCGGTCCTCCTCCTTGGCGCGCGGTTTATTACCGGATACGCCGGCGCGAGCGGACACGATAGAGAACTATTAAACGCCATGCTTACCTATACATTGCTCTCATCGCTGATAGTGACAAGCCTTTTCTCGATGGCGACTACAAGAGCGATCGCAGACCTGTATTATCTAAAGCAGCTCGACCGCATCATGCCTACCTTTTACGGAAGCACGGCGGTTATGCTTGCCATCGGCGTGCCGGGATACGGGATTTTCCTGCTGTTTTCAGGAGTTTCGTTCATATATAAGGTATTAAGTCTTGTATACTTCGCCGTTTTGATCGTAGTATGGACAGAAATTAACTATCTTACGGCAATCAAGAATTACAAAGAGATTCTCGCAACCTTTTTCATCTCGCTGCTTTGCGCTTTGCTGTTGGGCGCTTTATTCTCTCTCCGGTTGGATATAGAGCCGATTACCGGCATGTTTATCGGCATTATCATCGGCTACGGCATCATGATGGTTCGGTATTTTATCGTAATATACAGGTATTTCCCGGAGGGCAAGGGAACCTGTATGCACTTTTTGAGGTGGTTCGACAATTATCCGCAGCTGACGGTTATCGGTTTTTTCATCACCATCGGTCTGTTCGGTCATCTCGTCATTATGTGGGGCAGCCGAATCGGCGTACAGGTGCAGGGGTTGTTTTACGGCGCGCCCGTATATGATATCCCGGCGCTTTTGGCGTTTTTGTCGATATTGATTACCACCGTGAATTTCGTAACTTCCGTTGAAGTGCGGTTTTATCCCTGCTACCGTGATTATTTCAGCCTTTTCAACGATAAAGGCTCGCTTGAGGATATAGAGGACGCGGAAAAGAATATGCTGGTGGTTCTGCGCGAGGAATTCATCTATCTGGCGCAGAAGCAGGTGTTTACCACGGTACTCTTCATCATTCTGGGAACCCTGCTGCTGCCGGTATCCGGATTGGGGTTTACGCGCGAAATGCTGGGCATATACCGCGTTCTCTGCGTCGGCTACGCCTTTTACGCGATTGGAAACAGCATCATGCTGATTCAGCTGTATTTGGCCGACAATAAAAACGCTTTAAAAAGCGCGATACATTTTATGATTTGCAGCGTAGTTCTAACCTTTATATTTAAAGATATGTCTGCGGCGTTTTACGGCTTTGGATTTCTTATCGGCGGCGCGGTGTATTTCTTGTCCGCTCTGATAAAACTGAATTCGTATTTAAAGAAGATTAAATATCATGTGCTTAGCTGTCAACCGGTGTTTAAAGCTGAAACGAGAGGTATATTCACACCGCTTTGTGACTGGCTGGAAGCGCGTTATATCAGGAATGCTCAAAAATCGAAATATTCAACCAATACGTATTATGGTGAATTTAAAATTTAAACATGAACAGTGCTGAAATTTTAACAAGGAGGGTGCAAGTTGAAACATAAAACCGCGTCAGTTTTTAAAATCGTTGCGTTCTCTATACTCATTGCTATATTGAATTCTACTTTGTGCAGTTGTTTTATTACGTCAAATGATTCTATAACTGATGATAATGAAATTACAAACGAAGTTGAGAAAATGAAAGCAAATGAAATGATCATACAGGATAATAAAAGCATCTATCGGTATGACGTTGAGGACTCGATTGTTACAATGTATCTTACGGTAAGAAAGGGGAACTCCACCGAGAATACCGATCATACTTGGGATGAAGTAAACAGTCTTTCGATTTTCGACTATGAATTGCTTGGCGTAGAACGTTTTGGAGTGGAAGCCATTCTAAAAATAGGCGACGAGAACGGTCCTCTGCCTGGAGAACTGGGGTATGGTGTGACGGTGCCGAATGCGATCGTTCGTGTCAGAGGCAATACGACGTCAAGAAATCCTCAGAAATCATACAAAATTGAATTGAAAAAGGGCAAAGGTACTTGGCGTGAGCAAAGAACAATCATATTAAACAAACATCCATTTGATCAAACTCGTGTTATGAACAAGCTCTATTTCGATCTATTAAGAGGCGTTCCAAATATGGTGAGCGCTCGCACGCAGTTTGTTCATTTGTACGTAAAAGATGAGACGGGACCTGACGCAGCAACGTCGGTATATAAGGATTATGGTCTTTTTACGCAGATAGAGCAGTATAATTCAAGATATCTGCGAAACCATGGTCTTGACGAGAATGGGCAACTGTATAAAGCAGAGATGTTTGAATTCTTCAGATATGAAGATGCGATTAAGTTGAAATCTGATCCCGGTTACAGTGTTAAGGATTTCGAAAAAGTACTGGAAATCAAAGGAAACGATAATCATACCAAGTTAATCGCAATGCTTGAAGAATTGAATAATTATTCAATCGATATAGAAGAAGTGTTTGAGAAGTATTTTTACATAGAAAATTACTTTACATGGCTGGCTTATAACATACTCATGGGGAACCTTGACACGATAAACAGAAATTTCTACCTATACAGCCCGACAAATTCTACGAAATTTTATTTTATTCCCTGGGACAGTGACGGCTCGTTTTCAAGGGTTAGGAATGAGTACTTAGGTATTCCATATGAGTACGGACATCAAATAGGAATCAGTAATTACTGGGGTTGTGTTTTGCATGAAAGGGTATTGTCTAAGCAAAAATACCGTGATATGCTCTCAAGTAAAATAGAAGAATTAAAAGACTATTTAACAAAAGAAAAGATTTCGAACCTGCTGAACAGTTACAAAGCTGTGATAAAAAAATATCTTTATTCTATGCCGGATATTTTGTATTATTCCGTCACCGAGGATCAGTTTGACGGTTTATACGAGGCTATTTCAAATGGCGTCGAGTTAAACTATCAGTTGTATCTGGAAAGCATCAAGCGTCCGATGCCGTTTTTTATAAATAAACCCATCATAGAAAATGGAAAAATAAAGTACTCATGGCAGGTTGCATTTGATTTTAATGGAGAAGACATTAAATATGATGTAGAGATTGCTCGGAACTTAGCGATGACGGACTTAATCGCTTCCTTTAAAGGGATAGAAATCCCAGTGGTAGAAACCGAGATGTTGCCGATGGGGCAGTATTTTGTTCGCGTAAAAGCGATTAATGAATCGGGCGAAGCACAGTATGCAATGGATTACTATGTGTCCGAATATTCTAGGCATTACGGCATATATGCTTTTTATATTCAACCGGATGGTACGATTGAAACAGTACACACAACGTAATATAGAAATGGGGATGAATCATTATTAAAACCGATGAAGCCTATAAAAGAAGTCTTTACCGGCATGAGTTGAAGTATTTGATCAATTATAAAGACAGAGACATTCTTGTCAAAAGGCTCGAGGGTTTGATTCGGAGAGACACCCACGCCGAAAAAGGTTATTACAAAGTGCGCAGCCTGTACTTCGACGATTACTGGAATGGCGCGTATGAAGAAAAGCTGATGGGCGTTTCGGGACGCAACAAGTACCGGATCCGAATCTACAACGACTCGGACAGCGTGATCCATCTCGAGCGAAAAACCAAAACGGGAAGCTATATTTACAAGAAAAGCGCGCCGCTGACAAGAAAAGATGTCGAGAAAATTCTGGACGGGGATTACAGCTTTTTGCTGTATCATCCGCAGCCGCTGTGTCAGGAGTTCTACGTGCAGTGCATCTCGCGCGTGATGCGGCCGCGGGTGGTGGTGGATTACGAGCGCGAGCCGTTCGTGTTCGAAGCGGGCGACGTCCGAATCACCTTCGACTCGGACGTTCGGGCGTCCTCCCTAAATTTCTCCATTTTTGACCCGGCGCTTCCCACCAGCAGCGTTTTGGAGCCGGGAAAACTTGTTCTTGAGGTGAAGTTTACCGAGTTCCTGCCCAACCTTATCCGCGAAGCGCTTCCCGCCGAAGCCGCGGAATTGTCGGCGGTATCCAAGTACGTTCTTTGCTGCGAAAAAACCGATTATATCTATTCGTAGGATCAAAACTGACATACGGAAAGGAAATTGCATATTATGACTTTTAAGGATATTCTCAAGAACTTTAATGACGAAACCTTTAAACAGTACTTTAACTGGCTCACCATAAGCGAAACGCTGATCGCGCTGGTTGTTGCGCTCGTAATGGGGCTGCTCATCTGTTTTATCTACACCAAGTTTTTCAGAGGCGTCGTATATAGCCGGACATTTTCGATTACGCTCATCGGCATGTGCGTCATGACCAGCATGGTAACGCTGGCTATCAGCTCGAATATCGTAATCTCCCTCGGTATGGTCGGCGCGCTGTCTATCGTACGTTATCGTACCGCCATCAAGGAACCGCTTGACCTGCTCTATCTGTTTTGGTCGATAACGACCGGAATCACCGTGGGCGCAAAGATGTATGTCCTTTCCGTAATCGCCGCCGTTATTATGATTCTCATCATTCTACTGTTCAGCCGCAGGTCCATTACAGGCAGGGTTTACATAATGGTAGTTCATTATGTCGGCGATCTTGCGGGCGACATGATTCGCAAAGCCTTAGGCAGCGCAAAATACCGTATAAAATCCAAGACGGTCCGCAAGGATGCGTCGGAAATGGCGATCGAGATTTTCGCAAAAGGCGACAGCATGGCCTTTGTGGAAAAAATCCGCGCGATCGACAATGTATTGGATGTGACGATTATCCAGTATGACGGCGAGTACCACGGCTAATATGACGTTGAAAAAGTTAATCGCCCTGATTGTCGCTGTTACGCTGGGCGGCGGAACCATGAGCGGGGGAGCTATGAAGAAATTCTTCTTGGGTTTTAAATGGTCAAAAACGGTTTCCTTTGAACAAAGCGGCGAGGTCGTCGTCAATCCGATGACCGGCTTTGCCCCGATCGCGGAAAATACGAAAGTCGCGGAGAAGTATTCACTGGTTTACGTGGACGTCACCTGGCGGGAACTTGAACCCGAGGAGGGCGTTTTCGCCTTTGAAGAAATTGACCGCAGCAACCATCTGGAGCGCTGGCGCGCGGACGGAAAAAGGGTGGTGTTCCGTTTTGTGCTGGATAAGCCCGGCAGCGAAGCGCACATGGACATCCCAGACTGGCTGTATGAAAAGACCGGCGGCGCCGGATATGCGTATGATCATGAATACGGCAAAGGCTTTTCGCCGGATTATACCCATCCCGACGTCATAGAAGGCCACGCGAAGGCGATACGGGCGCTCGGCGCGTATTACGGCAAAGACGATTTTTTTGCCTATATCGAGCTCGGCAGTCTGGGGCATTGGGGCGAATGGCATGTAAAATACGACGCGGGCGTTCCGCGGCTGCCGAATGAGGAAATTCGGGACAAGTATATTCAGCCCTATCTGACCGCGTTCCCGAATTCGCAGATTCTGATGCGCAGACCGTTTACGCCCTGCAAGGTGTACGGCTTCGGGGTTTACAACGATATGACCGGCCACGCCGAAGCGACCGAAGAATGGCTGGGCTGGATCAACTACGGCGGAAAATACAGTCAAACCGGAGAGCCAAACGTGATTCAGGCGGTGCCGGAGATATGGAACAAAGCCGCGGTGGGCGGCGAGCTGACCAGCTCGATTTCCATGGACTGGCTGTTGCGGTTCCATTTGAACGAAACGCTAAATCTGATCAAAAGGTCGCATATGACTTTTATAGGGCCGAAAATACCGGAGGACGACATTTATGCGGAAAGCGCCGGCGAGATTCTGAAAAACCTCGGCTACCGCTACCGCATCGAAAAGGTGAGCGCGCGGGAGACGCTGGACGGCAAAAAGCTGAAAGTCAAGTTGCACTGGATCAACGACGGCGTCGCGCCGCTATACTGGGACTGGGACGTCTATCTGTACCTTCTGGAAAGCGAGAACAGTATTGTTGAGAAAAGCCAGGTGGATATTAAACTCAGCGAGCTTACCGAAGGGAAAACAATTACCACGCAGACGCTTCTGGATATCGCGAACAAACAGGATAATTCCTACAAGCTGTGCATCGGCATTATAGACCCGAACACGGGCGAACCGGCGGTACAATTCGCGATGGATGCCGAACGGATCGGCAACATGACGGTTTTGGCCGAATGGAACGACTTGACGAACTAAAAATAAAAGCAAACGAAACGCGCCTGCATTGCGGCGCGTTTTTATATGGCAAAAACGATACAGGTTGAATAAACTCTAATAATATGCTATACTAAACCGATGTAATTTTATAAAAAACGGGTGCTTTCATGAAAAACAGGATGATGCAAAAAACGCTTCTCATTTTACTGGCGGCGATAACAGCCTCTTTTATTTTCACCGCGTGCGGGCAGGCGGACGTCGGCGATCAGTCGGCCGTTTCGGAATCCGCATCCGCCGCTTCCAGCGCGCCCCAAAGCGGAAACACTTCCTCCGCGGCGCCGGCGAGCTTTCATGACCTGACCGGCGGCAGCTATGACGCGAAGACCGAGCCGCCCGTGATTACCGAATACCGCACGGTCGATGACGGCAGGGCGGTATATGCTGGAACCTGCGAGGAGGGCGCGACCGTCTATGCGGTAAAGGACGAAAAGATTATTGCCGCAAGCAGGTCGCATTACGGCAGCTTTCTTTTTGAGATTGCGGTTCATGAAAACGAGAACCCGCTGGAGTTTTCCATATACGCGAAGCGCGACGACAAGGCGCTGAGCGACCCGGTCCCGGCGCAGGCGGCGTATTATACCGACTACAAAGGCATTTCCGACTGGGTATGGGTCGGCAAAGATTTTCACCTGTTCTTCAGCGCGACCTATGACAATTACATGCGAAAAGACACTTTAAACAGCCGTCAGTATGAGCGGGCGAAGAGCACGATTTCCGAGCGCGTTCAGTGGCTAAACAACAACCTCGGCGCGAAGACAATTTATATTCTCGTGCCCAACCCGAATGAGATTTACGGCGAGTATATGCCGGATATCGGCAAACAGCCGGACAAAGAGTCGCTGCACGACCAGACCGCGCGACTGCTTTCCGAAGCGGGCGCGGTCGTGATCGATATGAAGCCGATTTTGGAACAGCACAAGAACGACGCGTTTGAGATTTACCACCGCACCGACAGTCACTGGACCGAGTACGCGGCCTACTTCGCGTATCAGGAGCTGTTCAATTATATCGCTAAGGATTTTCCGGCGAGCGCGCCCCGACCGATCGAGGATTTCGGATTCTCAAACGAACGCCGGCAGGCGGGCGATTTATATACCGATTTGAGCATGCACGTGGAAAACCTGTATGAAACCTCGGTATATTCCCGCTTGAAATTCCCGACGCCGGTCGATATCCCGAAATACAAAAGCGACATTTCAACCCTAATCGCCGACGAGCCGACGCAGGAGCGGACCTTTGAAAATCCCGACGGCGCGGGAAAGCCGAACGTCATCATTCTCCGCGATTCCTATTCGATTATGATGTTCGACTATATCGCCGAGCGCTGCGCGGAAACCACCTTGCGCGCGATGTGGGATTTCACCTTCGACAGGGAGCTTTTCAAGCGCAAAAACGTCGATTACGTCATTTACATTGTCTGCGATATGAACCTGAAAAATCTCTACAAATAGACGGTAGCGGTGGAAATAACGGTAAACGGAATCAATCTGTATTATGAAAAAACCGGTGCGGGCGTCCCGATCATCCTTTTGCACGGCAACGGAGAGGACCATGCCATTTTTGACAAACTGGCCGAAAAACTCTCGGCAGACTTTACGGTTTACGCGCCCGACAGCCGCTGTCACGGAAAAAGCGGCGCGGGCAGGCTGGATTATGCGCTGATGGCGGAGGATGTCGTCGGGTTTATCCGCGCGCTCGCGATCAAGAAGCCGATTCTATACGGGTTCAGCGACGGCGGAATCATCGGACTTCTCATCGCGATGAAATACCCGGATATTTTATCCAAACTGATTGTCAGCGGCGTCAACGTTAACCCGTTCGGGCTAAAAATTGGATTTTTGCTTTCAACCGTCAAGCAATATCTAAAAAAACGCTCCGCTTTTGACCGCCTGATGCTCACGCAGCCGCATATCAAAGCGCGCGAACTTGATAAAATAAGAATACCGGTGCTGCTGACCGCCGGCGAGCGCGATTTAATCAGAGAAAAACACACAAAACGCATCGCAAACGCAATTCCGAACAGCAAACTGATGATTCTTCCCGGAGAGGACCACGGCAGCTATGTTGCGCACAGCGATCAGCTGTATACGATAATAAAAAATTTCTGTTAGAAAGGAAACCGGATATGCCGCAGAACATTTATGACAATGATGCTTTCTTTGAAGGCTACATGCGGATTCGCGAGAGAGCGTGCAACGCGAACGATTTAATCGTCGACCCGGCTGTAAATAAGCACCTGCCGGATTTGAACGGAAAAACCGTGCTGGACTTGGGCTGCGGCTACGGAAAAAAGTGTGTTGATTTTGCAAATCGGGGTGCAAGATCGGTACTCGGGATAGATATTTCGGAGAAGATGCTCAGCCTTGCGAAAGAAAAATGCTCAGACAAGAAAATAACATACCTGCGGCTGGATATGAACGCCATAGACAAAATTGAGCAAAGGTTTGACTTTATCTACAGCGGACTTGCTTTTCATTATGTTGAGGATTTTGACAGGCTCATCGGCAATATATTCAATTTGCTCAATCCCGGTGGCATACTGCTGTTTGTGCAGGAACATCCGATTATCACCGCGACGATCGGCGGCGGGCATTGGAATAAAGACGAAAAAGGAGAGAGAGTTTCGTACACCTTTTCCAACTATAATCAGCCCGGTGTTCGAAGCAATTTCTGGATTGTCGACAATGTTATCAAGTACCACCGCACGATGGGCGAGATTGTCACGACGCTTGCGAAAAAAGGCTTTTTTATCGAGCTAATGGAAGAACCGGCGCCCGAAAAAGAAGTAGTCGAGAAGTATCCTGTTTTTAAAGAGGATTTTCTAAAACCGGATTTTCTGATGATCCGCGCAAGAAAGATAAGGGTATGAAAGGATAAAGCAGTTCCCAGGTGAATTGCTTTCATTTTATCTCATTTCCTATTTCATCGAGGTGGAAGAATTGCTTACATTATTGGCGCGTCTGTTTATAAAGAATTATAAGTCGTATGATTCCCCGCAGGTCAGAGGCGCCTACGGCGTTCTGTGCGGCGTTGTCGGAATCGTTCTGAACCTTTTGCTGTTCGCGGGGAAACTCTTTGCCGGCATCATCAGCGGTTCGATAGCGGTTACCGCGGACGCGTTCAACAATCTGTCCGACGCCGGAAGCTCGATCATTACCGCAATCGGCTTTAAGCTCGCCGGACAGAAGCCGGACCTGCAGCACCCGTTCGGGCACGGCAGAATCGAGTATATCTCCGGCGCAATTGTTTCGATGCTGATTATGGTCGTCGGAGTCGAGCTGCTGAAGTCTTCGGTGGAGAAAATCATTCACCCGTCGGAAGTGCAGCTTTCGACCGTCGCGGTCATCATCATGTGCGCTTCGGTCTGCATAAAGTTGTATATGGCTTTTTATAATAATCGTATCGGCAAAAAGATCGATTCCGTCGCGGTTAAGGCGGTCGCGCGGGACAGCATCAGCGACTGCTGCGCGACGGCGGCGGTTTTGCTTTCGCTGGTTGTGACGAATTTGACCGGCATTCAAACGGACGGCTGGTTCGGACTGCTTGTCGCGGGCTTTATTCTGTTTACCGGATTTAAATCCATGAAGGACACCGTCAGCCCGCTGCTCGGACAGCCGCCGGAAAAAGAGCTTGTCAGAAAAATTGAGGAAACCGTGCTGGCGCACCCCGAAATCAAGGGCATTCACGACTTAATCGTGCACGACTACGGACCCGGCAGGCAGATGATTTCGCTGCACGCCGAAGTCGCGCGCGACGCGGACATCCTCGCCATCCATGACGTGATTGACAACACCGAAAAGGAATTGTTTATCAAAACCGGCTGTCAGGCGGTCATTCACATGGACCCGATTACGACCGACGACGCGCGGGCGGTCGAACTGAAAAAAGCAGTCGCCGAGCTGGTGAAAAAAATAGACGGACGGATTTCCATTCACGATTTCAGAGTCGTGGAGGGGTACACCCATACCAACATTATCTTCGACGTCGTAGTTCCCTTCGATGTTCAAAAAAGCGAAGAGGAGTTAAGGCAGGAAGTCTACCGCATTATTCAGGAGTACGACAGCACCCTCAACGCCGTCGTCGAGATTGACCGGGCATACGCTTAATACGGGTTCCGAACGGATTATGAACAGCTTGTGCACATTTCCCAAAATTTGTGAATAAATTTTGTGCAACAATATTTTGTTGTTCTTATTGCAATCCACCACAATATATTGTATAATAGGCTTTGCAACCGGATGTGACATTCCCGGATAAAAAATTAAATGGACAAAGAGGGAAAAGACATGATAACTACAATCAGGAAGCGTGACGGCAGTCTGGTGCCGTTTTATCCGGAAAAAATAACCAGAGCCATTTTCAAAGCGGCGAAGGCGGTCGGCGGAAACGACTGGAAGATGGCGGAAGACCTTGCGATGCAGGTTGTTCAGCTTGCGGAGGAGAAGTACCACGACCAGATCGTCGATGTTGAATCCATACAGGACCTGGTAGAGAAGGTTCTGATTGAGAACGGCAAAGCCAAGACCGCAAAAGCCTATATCCTGTACAGAGAAAAAAGACATGCGGCAAGGCAGACGAACGCCCTGATTGGTGCAACCATTGACATGTTCAAGAACTATCTCGGCGACAACGACTGGCGCATTCAGGAGAACGCGAACGCGCAGAAGTCGATCAACGGGATGAACAACTATATACGCGAAACCTTCACCAGACAGTACTGGCTGTACGAAATCTATCCCGAAGAGGTCAGAAACGCGCATGTTTCGGGCGATCTTCATTTGCACGACCTTGGTTTCTTCGGCCCCTACTGCGCCGGCTGGGACCTGAAGTATTTGCTGATCAACGGTTTCGGCGGCGTGCCGGGCAAGGTCGAGTCCAAGCCTGCAAAACATCTGCGCAGTTTTTTAGGTCAGATCGTCAACTCCACCTTCACCACGCAGGGCGAAACCGCCGGCGCGCAGGCGTGGAGCAGCTTCGATACCTACTGCGCTCCGTTTATACGGTACGACAATCTTGACTACAAGGCGGTCAAGCAGGCGCTGCAGGAGTTTATTTTTAACCTCAACGTGCCGACCAGAGTCGGCTTCCAGTGCCCGTTCTCCAACCTTACGTTTGATATTAAGCCGCCCCGCACACTGCGGGACGAGCCGGTCATCATCGGCGGCAAACCCCAGAAGGAGACCTACGGCGAGTTCCAGAAAGAAATGGACATGCTCAATCTCGCCTTCTGCGAGGTAATGATGGAGGGCGACAGCAAAGGGCGCGTTTTCACCTTCCCGATCCCGACCATCAACGTTACGAAAGACTTCGACTGGGACAGCCCGGTCATCTGCAAATTCATGGAGATTACCTGCAAGTACGGTATCCCCTATTTCTCGAACTACATCAGCTCCGACCTGTCGCCGGAGGACGCTTTGTCCATGTGCTGCCGCCTGAGACTGGATACCGGCGAGCTGCGCAAGCGGGGCGGCGGATTATTCGGTTCCAACCCGATGACCGGCTCAATCGGCGTCGTAACCATCAATATGCCGCGCATCGGATACCTTTCCAGAACCAAAGAGGAGTTTTTTGACCGCCTGCTGCGGATGATGGAAATCGCGCGCGAAAGCCTCGAAATCAAGCGCAAAACCATCGAGGTCCAGACCGAGAAGGGCATGTATCCCTATTCGGCGCATTACCTGAAGGACGTCAAGGCGCGGACGGGCCAGTACTGGTACAACCATTTCAACACCATCGGACTGATCGGCATGAACGAAGCATGCCTGAACTTCCTGCACAAGGACATCACGACGCCGGAAGGTCAGCAGTTCGCGTTGGAGACGCTCGACTTCATGCGGGACGTCATCAAACGCTTCCAGGAAGAAACCGGCCATGTATATAACCTCGAGGCTTCGCCCGCCGAGGGCGCAAGCTACAGCCTTGCGAAGCTGGACAAGGAGAAGTTCAACGACATCATCACGGCCGGCGGAGAAATCCCGTACTATACCAACTCCACGCAGCTCCCGGTTGGCTATACGGACGATATTTTTGAAACGCTCGACCTGCAGGACGAGCTGCAGTGCAAGTACACCGGCGGAACCGTTCTGCATCTCTATCTCGGCGAGCGCATCAAGGACGTCGAGGTCTGCAAGAAACTGATTCAGAAAGTCTTTACCCATTACAAACTGCCGTACATCTCCATTACGCCGACCTTCTCGGTATGCCCCGAGCACGGTTATATCACGGGCGAGCAGTTCGCCTGCCCGCAGTGCGGCGCGGAAACCGAGGTCTGGAGCAGGGTTGTCGGCTACTTAAGACCTGTCAGGAACTTCAACAAAGGAAAACAGGAGGAGTACAGAGAAAGGCGCAAATATGTCATAAGGCAGGCTGAACTCATCCGATGATCATCGGCGGAATGCAGAAAACAAGTACAATCGACTTTCCGGGGCTGTTGAGCTGCGTGCTCTTTTGCCGCGGATGCGATATGAACTGCTTTTACTGCCACAATCGCGATCTGATCTATTCATTCGGCCAGAGCCTTGACGACGACTATGTCTGGGAGTTTCTAAAAAAGCGCGCCGGGCTGCTGGACGGCGTGGTCATCAGCGGCGGCGAGCCGACTTTGCAGAAAGATTTGGGCGACTTTATCGCCGAAGTGAAAAAACTGGGCTATAAAGTCAAGCTGGACACCAACGGGCAGCGTCCCGACGTCGTAAAACAGCTTGCGGAGAATAAGCTGATCGATTATTCGGCGGTGGACATCAAGGCTTCGTTTATCGAGTACTTATCCGTCTGCGGAAAGGAAGGCTTTCTCAAGGCGGCCGAAACCATCGAGGTGTTGCAGCAGGCGGGCGTTCCCTTTGAAGTGCGCACGACGCTGTACCCCGGATTAACATACGAGGATTTGATATGTATTCTTTCTTCGCTGGCCGAAATGCCGCGCTGGCGGCTGAACTACTTCCGTATGCCGGAGAAGTACCTTGAGCAGGACGAAGAACGCCTGCAGGAAACGGCCCTGACGCAGCAGGATATCGAAAAGGTTCTGCCCGAGCTATTAAAAATCCAGCCGAATCTGATTTATGAATAATACGTTTCAGGTGAATCTGTTTTTCGCTTATAAAAAAAACGGACTAAGATGAACTTAGTCCGTTTTTCTGTTCAGTATCATGAGATGGTAACAGAGAATGTCTCCGCTTTCTGTTTTGTATTTGCAGGATCCGGCAGGTCTGTAACCGCGTTTGTAAAAAAATCGTATGCAGGAACAGCGTGATTACCGGAAAGTTCAAAAAAACCTTTTTTTCCAGAAAATCCATCAGCATGCTGCCGTAGCCTTTGCCTTGATGCTCGGGAAGCACAAACAGCCGGCATATTTCGTATCCGTTTATGCTCCCGGTGCCCACGAAAACGCCGTCGTCTTCAAGAAGGTAAACCTTTCGCTGCCATATGCTGTTTGTCAGACTATAGATGTCATGACTTTCCAGAAAGAAATCTACTACGTCTTTCGGGTAGTAGTACGGATAGTTTTTTTGAATGGTCGTATGCGTGATGCTTTGAACCGCTTCAATATGTTCTTTTCCGGCGGTAATAATGGTAGCTGCCATTTTACTCCTTTCAGAATTTAAAAATCAAAATCCAAGATTGTCGTACCGCCTGCCGATGACGGTCAGGCTGGCGCGGCTTTCCAGTTCGATGTGATTGCGCTTGATGTCCGCCGGCGTTAAATCGCGATGACGCGCCAGCGTGTTCATCGCCGCCGCCAGCGGCACTTCATACACCACGGCGCCGGCGTATCCTGTTTCGTCGAGCAAATCCATCAGCGCTTTCCAGTCGATATCGCCTTCGCCGGGCAGCCAATGGCGCTCGTTGATAAAGTCGTAGTCGGAGAAATGCGTGGTGATCAGCTTTGGCGCAACCGCGCGCAGGAAGGTTTCGTGGTCTTCTGACAGAAGGTGGTTTGTGTCAAAGTATATTCTTAACCTGTCGTCGCAGGAGATCAAATCCATCAGTTCTTTGCCGGTATTGCCCAGGCAGGTTCTCGGCAGATTCTCGACGGCGACGACGGCGCCGAAGCGGTCGGCGTATTCCGCCAGTTCGCAAAGCGAGGCTTTCGCGCGATCGATGCGGGCCGCGCGGTCGGCGTTTTCAATCGGCTCGCCGCTCGCGTGGACGACGAAGATTTTGATTCCGGCAGCCGCGCAGTCGGAAATAAACTTTTTATGATACGCCACCGCGAACCGGCGGGCGTCTTCGTCTTTGCCGGAGATATCGTACCGCGCGAAATCGCAGAACCGCAAATGAAAACTGCGCAGTTCGACGCCGTACGCGTCGGACAGCGCTTTTAGCCTGCCGATGTCTATAGAATCATACTGCTTCTCACTCGGCGAGATTTCAAGACAGTCTATGCCCGCGTCGCGAAAAGCCTGAAACTCCTCAGGTCCGATTGCCGCGCCCTGCGACAGCCCGGTTTTTCTTTTTATCATTTTATATACCAGCTTTTTTATTTTTCCTGACCAAAGCGTTTCGATAATCGCACAGCGCGCAAAGGAAACAAACGTCGCATTTCGGTTTTTTCGCGCTGCAGATTTCCCTGCCAAACAGAACCAGACGATGGCAAAAGTCGCTCTGCTTTTCTCTTGGAATCAGCGCGTCCATGGTCTTTTCAACGACAAGCGGGTTGCTTTTGCGGACGAACCCCAGCTTTGCGCATATCCGAATGCAGTGCGTGTCCGCCACAATCCCGCCGAGCCCGAACACGTCGCCGCGAATGAGGTTGGCGACCTTTCTGCCCACGCCGGGCAGAGAAAGCAGGTCTTTCATATCCGAAGGAAGCGTTCCGCCGTAAACCTCGACCAGCCGCTTGCAGGCGGCCCGCAGATTTTTCGCCTTGCTGTTGTAAAGCCCGATGGTGCGGATTTCCGCTTCCAGCTCGCCGGGCTGGCTGTACGCGATGGATTCCGGCGTCGGAAAGCGTTGAAACAGCGTTTTGGATACTTTATTGACGATTTTATCGGTTGTCTGCGCGGAAAGCACAGCCATCACCAGCGTTTTGAACGGGTCTCTTTCGTTCTCCAGCCCGCAGACGGCTTCCGGATACTTCTCCTCCAGCAGTTTTACGACCAGTTCCGCTTTTTCTTTAGTCTTCAAATATAAAATTCACATCCCCCGACAGCAAAGCAAGCGTGCCTTTGAAAATGATTTCCGCTTTTTCGTCAAAGTTCATTTTCAGCTTTTCAGCGTAGCGTTTTTCGGTTAGGAAAACCTCGGTGTTAAAGAGCACCTTGTTCTTGTCCGCTATCGTGCATTTCAGAATATATCCGCCATTGCATTCCGTAATCGAACTGCTGATTTTGTTGCCGCTGCGGTTAAACGCCAGCAGCCGAAGCGCGGACCGCAATGCCTTCTCCCGTACGGAAGCGTACAGGGTGTCCTCGTAGCTTTCCAACGAAGCCTTTCCCGCCTCCGATATCTGGTATAGCGGCTTTGCGCCGTTGATTTCCGTAATCATGCCGGCCTCAAGCAGTTCGGAAAAACAGATTGCGAAGTCAAAATAATTGACAAAGCCGTCCTGAACTACGATATCGTTGATCGTCGAAAACTCAAGCGGCTCGTTTAAATTGCTCAATAGAAAAAGTATAAATACTTTTCTCTCGAAATTATCACTTAGTTCCAACGCATGACCGTCCTTTCACTTTATCATACAATAAATCGACCATTTTTTCAACTCAAAATTTCACTTGAAAAAACTATATTATATGTTATAATAAAGCCGATACTGCATGGAAAAATGAGATTAGGCGTATCATTGTTTTAGGAAAAATATTATAAAGCCGCAAATCGCAATCCGGCAGTAACACTTGGGAGGTCTCTTTCGTGCCACTGACTTTCTTTGGCGGTATCAAACCCGAAAACAACAAAATCAGCAAAAGTCCGATCCGCACGGTGATTCCGGACATCATTTATATACCGCTCGAAGAAGACGCGCAGGTCATCGTTGAGGCGGGCGACTCGGTTGACAAAGGACAAGCTGTCGCATTCAGCGGAAACGAGCTCAAGTTTTCAAGCGTTTCAGGCGTCGTCAGGGAAGTCAGGCGCGACCAGGACCGGCATTATATCGCGGTAAAAAACGACAAAAAAGACACGCTGTATCCCGGACTGAAAGGCGTCGAGAAGCCGCTGAAAAAGCTTTCTTTCGAGGAAATCTGCAAACTTTTGAGAGAGTTTGCGATTGTGGACGGCTTTGACGGCGCCTACGCGTATAAAAAGCTGTACGCGAGGCCGGAAGGGCTCAAGCGCATCATCATAAACCTTTGCGAAGCGGACAGCTATGCTTCGGTGCTTCACAGGCTGTTGATCGAAAAGCCGAAAGAGCTTGTGGGCGGAGCGAAAATCCTCATGCACGCCTTGTCGGTCAAGAAGTGCATTCTTGTCGTCGAGCAGAGCAAAAAGCGAGACATAGAGAACCTTTACCAATATGTAAACGACCCGAGCATGTTTGTCACCGCGTTTATCGAGAACAAGTATCCGGTCAACGAAAAAACCATTATGAGCGCCGTGTACGGGCTGGAAGTTCCCTACGGCGGGGATTCGCTGGATTTAGGCTATATTTTTTTTGGCGCGGAAGCGGTCATACAGATTTACGATTCTTTTCTCACCGGCATACCGCAGATTCAGAAGGCGGTTACGGTCAGCGGGGAGTGCATTTCCGCGCCTTCGAACCTGAGCGTGCCGATCGGCACGCCGCTGAAGGATTTAATTTACGAATGCGGCGACCTGTCCGGCGACTGCGGCTATATCGTCAGCGGCAGCCTGTTCAACGGGGAACTGCTTGCCGGCATCGACACGATTGTGACGCAATATACCGGCCAGTTCCTGTTTATGCGCGAAACAAAGAAAAAAGAGGGGAACTGTGTCCGCTGCGGGCGCTGCATTTCGGTATGCCCAATGCACCTGCCGCCGCTGGAATACGCGGTCAGCAGCGAAAAGGGCAGAGACCCCGGCGAGCGGGACGCGTATTACGGCATCAGCGCCTGCATTGAGTGCGGCTGCTGCGACTATATTTGCCCTGCCGGCGTTCCGCTGCTTGCGATCATTCGCGGCGTGAAAAGAAAGCGGAAGCCTACGGAGGAAATCGTTCGGCACAGCAAACGAAAACTCCTTCGTAAGCGAGTAAACGATTTGGACGACGACGTATTTATTCCGTTTTAAACCAAAGTAATTTAGAAGATTGTGGCATCGGCGTCACGGAAAGGCGTTTTTCATATGCATAACGCTCCATTCATACACACCGAGAAAACATACAGAGCCATTATGGTCGATGTTCTAATCGCCCTCGCTCCGGCGCTTGTCTGGAGTGTTTTTGTGTTCGGCGCGAGAGCGATAACGATTGCCTGCCTAACGGTTGTTTTCTGCGTGCTGTTTGAATATCTCGCAAGGCTGATACGAAATAAATTCGATTTTCTAAAAGCGCTGAACGAAGCAACAGACCTGTCGATCGTCGTGACAGGTCTGCTTGCCGCGTTTATGCTTCCGGTCGCGATACCGCTTTACCTGACCGTCGTCGCGGCGCTGTTCGCCGTGGGCGTCAAGCAGGCGTTCGGCGGAACCGGAAAAAATATTGTCAATCCGGCGGTGTTCTCAGCTTTAACTGTCAAGCTGCTGTTCCCGTCGGCGACCTCCGTATTTACGCAGCCCTACGCGTATTTCAACGCGTTCGCGCCGGTTTTGGACGGCAGACTGGTGGAAGCCTACCGGGTGTTTTCCCCCTTCCAGATGCTTCAGAAAATGGACCATGTCTATGAGGAAGGCTACGCGGACCTGTTCTTTGGCAACTCCGCGGGCAATATCGGGGAAATCGCGGTGCTTTTTATTCTTCTCGGCGGCGGCTATCTCGCTTACCGGAGGATTATAAACCCGCGCTGCGGTCTTGCCTATTTAGCCGTGGTGTTTTTGCTGACCTTCTTCTTCCCCGGCGCCGACAGCGAGACCATTTACTTTACGCTGACCGAATTGATGTCCGGCGGCGTCGTTCTCCTGGCGGTGTTCGCGTGCGGGGATTTTACCACCACGCCCAAACAGGACATCGGCAAGCTAATATTCGGCGCCGGATGCGGAATCCTTACGGTGCTTATCCGTTACGCGTATAAGAGCATCGACGGTGCGTATGTCGCGGTTCTGATTATGAACCTGATGACGCCGGTAATCGACCGGTACACGCGCAAGGTTCCGTACGGGATGCTAAGACGGAAGTAGCCGGTTATTTCTCGCTTTTAATGACAATTTCTACGCCGTTCGCGTAAAGGGTGATGGTTCCGTCGTTGTCGGTGCGGTATATTTTCGCGCCTGCGCTCGCGATTCTTTCCAGCGTGGATTTGTGCGGATGACCGAAGCTGTTGTCCAGCCCGCAGGAGATGACGGCGTACTTTGGTTGAACAGCATTTAAAAATTCAGTTGAGGTCGAGCTATCAGAACCATGATGCCCGACCTTTAATATATCGGCTTTCAGGTCGTAGCTGGCGGCAATCATTTCTTTTTCGTTTTTTATGTAAGCGTCGCCGGTAAACAGGATGGAATTCTCTTTATACGTCAGCTTAAAAACGATGCTGTATTCGTTCAGGTCGCCGTACTTGTCTTTCGACGGCGAGAGAATGTCGATGTTTACCTCGCCGACGGTGATTTTCTGTCCGGCCTTAGCCTGCGTGATTTTGATATCCTTTTGCTTATCCAGCTCGTTAAGCAGATTGGTAAAGGTTTTGGTGGTCGTCGCCGCGTCGGGCATATATACGTTTTTTACTTTAAATTCCTGAAGCACTTTGACGGCGTTTCCGATATGGTCGGCGTGCGGATGGGTGAAAAAGACATACTCAAACTCGCGGACGTTCTGACTTTTTAAAAAAGCGATAAAACTCTTTTCCGCCTCGGCGGGTCCGCAATCGACCAAAATAAACTTGTCGTCCGGCGTTCGTATCAGAATTCCGTCGCCCTGCCCGACGTCGATGAAGCTGACGACGAGCAGCCTGCTTTCGTTTTCACTTGCGCTTTCCTCCGAACTGACATGCGCGCCTGCCTGAGAGGATATCGCCGAAGAAGCGGCGGACGAGGCGGTTCTGCTTTCCGCGGCGGAAGACGCCTGCGAGCCAACATCGACGGTCGGGGCGAAGTCACAGGATGCCGCAAAGGAGAAAATCAGGATAAAGACGAGCAGAAAAGCGAGCAGTCTTTTATTCAAAAAATCAATCCTCCATCATCAATTTTTTATATCTTACCAAAAAAGGAAACGAAATGGAAGAAAGAAATGAGGTTTTTACAATAAAAATAACCGACCTCAATCCGGACGGAAACGGCGTCGGCAGAACCGAAACGGGCAGGGTGGTTTTTGTTCCCCTGACCGCGCCGGGGGATGTCTGCGAGGTCAAAGTAATCAAGGTATGCTCCGGCTATCTCGTCGCGCGGCTTGAGAAAATCATCGAGCCGTCGCCCGACCGCGTCGCGCCCGCCTGCCCGGTCTACAACAAATGCGGCGGCTGTTCGTACGGGCATATCGCCTACGAGAGAGAAAAACAGCTCAAAGCGGATATGGTCCGCAATGCTTTCAAGCATATCGCCGGCATGGACGTCAAAGTCAATCCGCTTATTTCGGTCAATCAGGAAAGATACCGCAATAAGGTGCAGTACCCGGTTTCTAAGGACGATACGTTTGTATTCGGCTATTACGCGCGCCGCTCGCACCGGGTCGTGCCGCACAAAGACTGCCTTCTGCAGGACGATGTTTTCTGCGAAATAGCGGAAGAACTATGCGGAATATTCGATGAAAAAGGCTTTTCCGCTTATGACGAGATCAGCGGGAACGGGCTGATTCGGCATATTTATATTCGAAAAACAAGGGCGGGCGAGGTGTGCGTCTGCGTTGTTATCAACGCGGATACCCTGCCTTTTCAGGCGGAAATCGCGGAAAGGATACGCGCGCGGTTCTCGCAGGTCAAGAGCTTTTTTATCAACATCAATCAAAAGAAGAGCAACGTCATCCTCGGCGAGAAGAACGTTTTGATTGCCGGCGAACCCTTTATCGCCGAGACGTTGTGCGGCAAACGCTTTTCCCTCTCGCCGTCGTCCTTTTTTCAGGTAAACAGCGACGCGGCGGAAAAACTGTACGAAAAAGCGGCGGAATACGCTTCGCTGTCAGAGGGCGAGGTGCTGCTTGACCTTTACTGCGGCACAGGCACCATCGGGCTTTGCATCGCCAAAGAGAACAACCCGCTCTGCGGTGTTGAAATTGTAAGTGAAGCGGTCGAAAACGCAAAGCAAAACGCCGCCGCAAACGGCAGAAAAGCGTCCAACACGCTTTTTCTCTGCGGCGACGCCGTCAACGGCATCAAAGAATGCGAAAAGCGTTTCGGAAAACCGGCCGTGGTCGTCGTGGACCCGCCCAGAAAAGGGCTTGCGAAAGAATTAATAGGCGATATCGCAGCCGCCGAGCCGAAAAGAGTGGTCTATATCTCCTGCAACCCCGCCACGCTCGCAAGAGACGTCAAGCTTTTCGCCGAACACGGCTATCTCCCGCAGGAAGCCACCCCGTTCGATATGTTCCCCCGCACGGGCCATGTTGAGTGCGTGGTATTGATGTCAAAGGTTGAGAAATAAAAAACTGAAAAGCTTGTAAATAAAGGGTTTCCAGACATTTAGCTTTTCTCGAGTCCGATCTGCCGGATGTGGCAATGTCAGGAAACCCTCGTTTTTATTGGTTGCGGGAACATATCAACTACCCTGAAATTTATAGTTGAGTTAACAGATTAGATAACCGCCTTTTTTGCGGGGGGTTGAGGATACAGGATAGATGTTAATTTCTTGTAAGATAATAAAATCAAGATTATAATCTGAATTTAAGATTATAATCTTGATTTATTTGTTCAATACTGTTATTATTTTATTAAAAAATAATAGGAGGAGCAAGGTTTTATGAAGCAAAACATTAACAATGATATGTTCTATAACATTTTATTAGAGTTAAGAGAAGAATTTCATAGATTTGGTAGGATAGACGATTCAAATGCCAAATTAGATGAAATTGTAAAATTAATTGTTTTAGGATATTTCGAAGCAACTAAAGGTGTTAAATTTGATTTAGAGTTTGTTAGACAAAACGCAATAAACAAATATGGTGATGAGAGTCAAATAGCTTTGTCCCTGAGAGATTTATTTGAATCTTGTGTAAATAATGATATGTTTATCAATAATGACGGTACTAACATATTTGGTTCAAATCCAACGCTTAATATTCAACCGACAGAGAATCAATTTGCACAAAAGTTAATTAAAGAGATAAGTAAAATCGATTTTATGCAATTAGTTAACAAAGGTACATATACTGATTTTGATATTTTTAATGAATGTTTTGGACATTTTGTTCGTGAGAATTTTAGAAATAATAAAGAAGATGCCCAATATATGACTCCAGCAGAAATATCTGAACCTATTATTGAAATGGTTTTCAATGACATAATTAATGAAACAAATTTCATTGAAAATATTTTAAAGGGTGAAATAGATTTTATAATTATGGATCCTACTTGTGGTGTAGGAACTTTGCTTATTGAAACAATTAAATATTTTACAAAAGTTGTAGATTCCTTACATATCAATGATAATATTAAAAATAAGGTTATTGAACATTTTAAGAAGAATGGAGTTTATGGTCAAGATAAAGTTGATAGAATGGTAAGACTGTCAAAAATAAATTTGATGTTAATTGGAGGTGAATTCTCAAATATTAGTACTGGAAATAGTATCGTTGGTCAAAGTAGTATAGATAAACTTGCAGGCAAAGTTGATCTAATAGTTACAAACCCACCGTTTGGAGCAGAATATGATTTTTCTTTACTTGATGCGGAAAAGTATCCTATACTAAATCAGGTTGTAAGTAAGGTTAATAGAAGGGCAATAGTAAATTCTGAACTTGCTTTATTGGATAGATGCCTAACATTATTAAAACCAGGCGGTAGACTTGTGATTGTATTACCGGATAGTGTAGTATCAGCAAAGGGTATTTACGAAGAGTATAGAAGTGAGTTAATTAAGAATTATGAAATTAAGTCTATAATTGAATTACCTGCAGTAACATTTGCTCAGGCAGGGACAAGAACAAAAACTGTTGTTTTATACTTACAAAAAAATAAACCGGTAAACTCCAAAATTGTCATGTCAGTTTGTAAGGATATTGGTTATACTGTAAAAGAGAAAGTCGGAGTACCAGTAAAGATAAGTAATGGGAAAAATGAAATGATAGAAATTGCAAAAAAATATAAAAGCTATATTATGACAAATAAAAAATCTGCAGAGATACTTTCATATAATCCATCAATAACCGTAGTGCCATATGAATTACTAATAGAAAATGTACTAAATCCTTCTTTTTATGATGCAAATAGGTTAAATGCGGTAAATATGCTTGAAGAATTAAATTCTAATGGATTTGAAATAAAAAAGCTTGGTGAGTTGGCTGAATTTGTAACAAAAAAGAGAAAAAGTTACTATGTTAACGATACGATTAAGCATATAAGTGTATTACATATAAATCCAGATGGAACGATTGATTTTAAGCAAGTAGAAAGATTTATTCCAGTTTCTAAAGGCCGCCTTTGTCAGAAAGGAGATGTACTATTTTCTAAAATTAATCCAAGGATACCTAGAATTGCAGTAGTTCCTGAAATTAATTATCAATTAGTATGCTCAACCGAATTTGAAATATTAAAGCCGAAAAATGGACTAAGCCCATACTTTTTAGCAGCAGTACTACGACTTCCAAGTATAAGTCAACAGATAGAAAATTTAACATCAGGAACTTCTTCATCACATAATAGGATAAAAACTGAGCAGCTACATGATATATTAATTCCCATCCCTAAAGATGACTGTAAACTAAATGAAATTAATACAATAGCAAATAGAATAGAAGCAGCTATAAAAAAGAAGTATGAAGCAGAAGATGCGCTTAACGATGAAATGGATAAATTAGAGAAAATCTTACTTTGATAAAAAGAGAGGGATCAAATCCCTCTCTAAAACTTTGATATTAAAATTTCACCAGTGGGAGTTTCGTCAGCTCTAAAAATTAAATCTGCCCCTTCTACCCCTTCAAGCGCAATTCTTATTGGTTGAAAGCCATTTGAACGACCGTTTCCATGACGTGCAAAGTTTTCTTCTGTACCATTTCGCGGTGGAAATAGCTGGAAATTTACTGACGGGTAATCAGTTGTATTTTGAAATTTTGGGTATCCTTTTATTTTCATCCATTCTATATATCTTTCCCTTAATACTTTATGCTTGAGAACATTAACTTTCCATATTCGCGTTCTAAAAAGTCCGTTGGAGTTTAAATCCATTGACAACAAATAAAGAGATTCATATGTTAAAAATTGTTCCATAATTTGAGGATTTATAGCAGTAAAATTCCATCTTGGTGCGGTAGCGCCTCTTTTATCTAAAGAATCTAGAAAATTTGCACTTTTAACCTCAGAACCATCACTTAAATCATCACCTTTACCACGCATTCCTTGCCCGGGTATTTGTGTTTGCAATGAAACTAGATGTTGAGCTATGTACCCAGTGTCAATTTGAGATGATTGTGCAGTTATTGTACTCCATAATGAAAGCTTTTCTCGCTGTCTAACTACCTGTTCTTCAAGCAATTTTTTTGCTAGTTTTAATCTATCATCTCTATCGAGTAGTCGAAGAATAGTTGCAGATACCTGTACTTTTTCATTAACAGTTAATTTGTGGGCTGGTATTATAATGTATATGTTGTTTATTATATCATATATATCTTCTTTATTCTTTTTTCCCTCAATATAAATTTGCTTGATTTGTTTAAGTAAATCTTTTTCCATCAAACCTCTCCCTCAAGTGCGATTGATTATTTCCAATTGAAAGTAATTACCTTGTGTTTTTAATTATACAGAAATGTGTAAATTTTGTCTATAAGTTGTGGATTAATAAGACAGGGGATAGGATAAGAATGTTAAAGATGATCAGGACATAGAAAAACACCATTTTATGGTGTATATGTCTGGTTAAGAGAATATAGTCCTTTCCAAAATATTTTTATGTTATAGTGCCATTCTTGATGTGAAATTTGATATTTCTATTTTTGCAGAAATCGGTAACAATTTCTGCTTGTTGATTGTAGAAATCTTTGTGATTTTTATATGCAGTAATATCTTTGCTGTAATTAGTTCTTCCAAAAATTATTTTATCAACAAAGCTAACGGCTTTAAGAATATCAGTGATGTCTTGCTCAATGATGTTTGGTGTCGGATATGGCTCAATACTAACCCAGGTTTTATGTCCAGCATCATGCAAAGCCTGCAATGCTGCTAATCGTTGTGAATATGGGGCTGCACCAGGTTCTATGCGTTCTCTGTAATCTTCATTTAAGGAAACAAGTGTTATTCCATATTCATTTTCATGCGAACAATAAGCAAGTTCAATTGGAAGTATTCCTTTTGTAAGGACAGAGCATTTAATTCCAGCATTATTAATCTTTTTGATTATAGAAAGGCTTAACTCTTTAAGATCATCGTAGCCGTACATGAATGGATCAGTAGTAAAGCATAAATGTATAGATGTAATTTTATCTTTAAATCTAGGGATTTCCTTATCTAGCAGCTCAAGAGCGTTTTCGACTACCGCTGGTTCTATCCATTCTTCGTATGACTTCACTTTACCAAATCTTTTTGCCATCAAATAAGCATAACACGGGTATTTGCAGCCATGCGAGCATCCCTGAAAATGATTGATTGTATAATCACCATACTCGACATTTGTCTTGTATATAAGCGATTTTCTATGGATAAATTTTTTAGCTTTTTTCATGACAACCACCTGATATGTACTGTTTGACCTTTACCTTCGGTCATGAAAGTAGTTGGCTTTCCTTTTTTGGTTCTTGAAGGGTTGCGAATAATATCTATACGATTTCCTTTCTGTAAATTCTTAATTATATCTTTTGCTTTACTCGTTGAACAGATAACACCGTGTTTCATAAAAAAAGAAGCAAGAATCTCATGGAGTGAGGTGTAGCTTGTATATTGGGAAAGGTGCTCTTCTAATTTTTTCTCTATATCTTCGTTATGCATAATTTGATTTTCACAGTTTTCTTCCCACAGCATTAATTGTCCGTCGGTTTGTATTTTTTGTAGAGCTTGCCATCGATTACATATATTATCGACCATGAGTAAGCATCCATCTTTGTGATTAGTTGCATGTATTAACCGATATTTAGGTCTTTGACCTTTTTTAATTCTTAACGGCATATTTAATACATAGGTATAGCTTTGTCGTAATCTTGCACAGTATTTTTCTGCAAATAAAGCTTCGGCTTCATAGCCATTAATTTTATGATTTTTATAGTCTTTAACAATATCTTGCCAATAATCTCCTCCTGCAATTTCATTTAATTCTACAATCGACTGTTCAGAAATGTCCATTATAGTAGGTTCATATTCAATGAGGTCATCAAAAACAAAAACATCATTATATGTCGTTCCAAGCGCACGACAAGCTTCACGCATAAAACCAAATGAGTTCAAGTTAATTAGAAGTTCTATAGAGTAGAATTTTCCTGTAGCAAACCGGTCGAAAAGAGAGCATTGCAAAGCTTTTATTCCATATGGGTCAATGTATAAAAAAACATTACATCCTACCTTATCGGACAGATACTTTTCAATTTCATCCTCAAATCTTCCAGATATAATGTGTATTCCAGGATATTCTTTGAGATTGTTTCTTAAATTTGAAGCATAATGTAAATCAATAAAACAAGTGTAAATATTAACTGTTTCAATTTTAGTACTTGAAATGCATTCATTAATTATATCTAGTGCTATTATAGGTGAGCCTGGCTTACCGTCATCGAATTTACCTTTTCCGGCAAAACAATCTACATAGACGAGAGGCTTATATGTATGAAGTATTTTAGATACATATGGTTTAAAATAACAGCCCAATAACTCATCTTTTACTTCTGACCAAGGTTTCTTTTCTTTAAAGAAATCATCATTCCTTTTTGCCATAAATACTCACCTACTTAATTACCATTATCATGTCCGTTTATTATTTCGGAAAATATAATCAACTTTCTTCATTGTCATCGGGTAAAATCTCCATAATATCAGAAATATCACATTTTAGTGCCTTACAGATTTTTACAAGTACATCAGTTGTTACGTTTTCGTTTTTTCCGAGTTTTGCCATGGAAGATGTACTAATACCAGCCGCTTCTCTTAAATCTTTCTTTTTCATATCTTTATCAATTAGGAGTTTCCAAAGCTTTTTATAGCTTACGGACATAATTTTCACCTCTCCTCACAATAGGAAGAATATCATAAAATAGGTTAAAACACAACAAATATTTGCGTTTGCAAACTAATTATTGTGTAACGCAAAATATATGTTATAATTTACATAAGGAAATATCTGGTCTGCATGATGAAATGTTATTGGGGAGGTACGGTATGGCAAGTGTCAGCTCGTTCAGAGATGTTATTGCAAATATGTATTACAATGAACTCTGTTTTTTGCAAGAGAAATTTCCTCACTTTTGCAAAAATTTTTCCCCAGGCACCGGTGGGGAAATTTTATGTCAACCCCAGCAACTTTAGCAGCAAAATCTCATATGTTTAGTGCTGATTCCCGTAGCCTGTTGCTTTGACCGGGAAACAGCAGCAGGTGGCAGTGGTGGAGTAGCCGGTCGATGATAGCTCCAGTCATCTGCTCGTCATAGAACACATTTACCCATCTTGAAAACTCTATATTGGTATTGATAATTACCGATTTACGCTCATAACACTCTGATATTACTTCAAACAAAAGCTGCGCACCTACACGGTCAAGAGGGACATAACCCCACTCATCACAGATCAATAGATCGGCCTTATTAAGTGTTTTTAGAAAAGCAGATAAACTCCCGGCTTTCTTTTGCTCCGCCAACTTGTTCACAAGGGCTGATGTCCTGAAAAACCTAACCTCTAAACCCTTCTTACACGCTTCCACTCCTAAGGCTATGGAAAGATGCGTCTTCCCGGTTCCAACGTTGCCATACATGACAATGTTGGTCTTGTTTGCGATAAATTCACATTCTTTAAGGTATTCCGGAGTAACACCGCTGGGAAGAGTTACTTCATCAAACCTAAAGCTTTCAAAGGTCTTTATGGTATAAAAACCAGCCTTTTTTAGCAACTTATCCCTCCTTGCTTTTTCACGGTGTGTTATCTCCGCTTGAAGAAGTTTAAGCAGATACTCCTGATGGCTGTCTGCCTGGATCTTCACCGACATTTCCACGATGTTTTTGCTTAAACGAAGCCTCTTACAGCAAGAAGCAATATCATACTCTAACATCCCTTTACACCTGCCTTCCCAAGACATTTGTCATAGGCTATAAAGTTAGGCTCGTACCTTTTTAGATTTGGTATATGTTCAGGCAGACGCACTGGTTCAAGCTGCAGTGCTTTTTCATGCAGCCGGCTGTGTAGATTTATTAAACTATCTACATCAGTAACTCCATAGGATAGTGCAGCACGAATGGTCTCAACCGCTTTTTCAAAGCTGCTCCTTTGTGTCAGGTCGGCAATTGTTCTTAACACTTTCCCTTTTTCTTGCTTGCTTAAATCCTCCATATACTCTTTTATGGGCTGCGGCAACATATGATAAACACCTGTGTATTTCAACGCGCCCGGCCTTCGTGCCAACAGATTAAGATACGGCAACCACTGCATGCTTTGTTGCTTATAGTTACCGTAGAGCCTTTCATGACGCACTATCTCCCGATAGCTTTCATCAAGCACTGTTACATGAAAGGCAGTCAGCCTGACCAGTACATATTTGTTTGCGAATTTTGGCGCTGAGGAATATTCGTGCAGGCCTTTGTTGAGCAAAAATTTGCCATATCCGTTTGTCTTCACTGTTATGTATTTGCTTGTATCAAAAGCTGTTTTGGGCAGTTCCAGAAGGGCTGTTTTATCGTCTCTGTATAGCTCTTCGATCGTCCCGTTCTTTCGGTAATGCGTCCTTTTGGCATCTTCTTCACACCTTCTCAGGAGTTCTTCATTGAATTCACTGATGTCTTCAAAACGTGGTACCGGCACCAGCATGTTTCTCCTGTGATAGCCGACCTTGTTCTCCACATTGCCTTTTTCATGCCCGGCATCTACATTGCAGAATACTGCTTTGAAACGGTAATGCTCCATGAAACGCATGAAATCATCTGTCAGGTTCCTGCCTCCGCCCTTTATTACCTTAGCTACTATGGTGCTGGCATTATCAAACCATATCCTTGGCGGCACTCCTCCTATGTGCTCAAATATTGCCTTCAAACCCTCGAACAGGCATTCTTGGTTCTCTCCTTTGAATAGCTGAGTATATCCCTTGTTGCTGTGTGGAAATGATAAAGTCAGACTTTTCCCTCTGTAGTGCCTGCCATTTTCATAAAAGTCAGCATCGCCAAAGTCTGCCTGAGCCTCACCAGGTGTATGCTTTAATGGCAGAAATCCTTCTTTTGCGCTGAATATCTCTTTTTTCTTTACAGCTACATATCCCGCTACAGTCCTGTAGGAACAGTTGAAGCCTTCTCCGTACTTTTCCACCAGCCGGTCGTATATTCGTTTTGCTGTGTGTCTTTGCTTGCGCCTGGCCTTTTTATCCTCGTTTAGCCATGCATCAATGTCATGCTTGTATGGATCAAGTTTCGGAAAGGCATTTTCCTTCTTCACTTTCGGCAGTTCCTGATTCCAGTCCTCTTTGTCAAGATATGCCCTTACCGTTTTGCGGTCATTATAATGATACCAGAAATTAAGACAGACAAAACGGCCAAAATAAGTTAGTATGGAACTATGGAAAAGAGAAGAAATTTTACACCGGAAGAAAAAGCAAAAATAGTGATTGAGGTCTTAAGGGAAGAA